>Ga0310695_10013413_pt1 | contig 11276 bp, 9 predicted proteins | sample RumenRJG_04DNA_FD_203882 | JGI IMG/M metagenome (GOLD analysis project Ga0310695, IMG submission 203882) | Bovine rumen microbial communities from Lethbridge, Alberta, Canada - RJG_04 (v2) (version 2) | ecosystem: Host-associated > Mammals > Digestive system > Stomach > Rumen | place: Canada... | reverse complement strand
GCATGATAGTCATTGCGGACGACATCACCGGAGCTGCCGAGATAGCCGGAATAGCTCATTCCCATGGCCAGCAGGCGCACCTTGTCTGCGCCTCTCCCACCGTCTCCCATGTACACTGCGACAGCGTCGCTGCTACCACCACCGTCATCGCCACGGACACGCGTTCTATGTCGGAGGCAGAGGCAGTGGCTGAAACACGACGCATCGCCTCATCCATCTCATCTCTCTCTGCTCCTCTCTTCAAAAAAACCGACTCTGCCCTTCGAGGCCACGTCGTCGCGGAACTCACAGCACTGATAGATGTCACGGGCTACCAGCGAGCGGTCTATCTGCCAGCCAATCCTTCGAAGGAGCGCATCATCCGCAATGGCATATATTATATAAAAGGTATACCCATCGCTGATACTGCCTTCAACTATGACCCTGAGTTCCCTGCTCACACGTCTTCACTGAAAGAGCGTTTCCCCGATGCCGAAGCAAAAGGCATCATCATGCCCGATGCCGAAAGCATGGATGATATCCGACGGATTGTTGGTCGGTATGACGACGGTCGGACACTCTTTGCCGGAGCTGCCGACCTGTTTTCGGCAATCCTGCCTAAAACCCAGAACCTATTTAGTCATACTTGTAAAACCTGTTCCTCCCCTGCCACCCTAATCCTTTGTGGCAGCACCCAGAGCAAACCGTTAAACCTCGGCATACCTGTTGCTCCCATGCCGCGCCAGGTCTATGACGGCGAACAGGGAGCAGACTGCTGGCTGGCACAACTAACCACTTCTCTCCCTGGTCAGGGAGGGGCATCCCTCATACTCACCATCCCTCATACCCACCGCACGGGCAAGGAGGTGGCCGTCCATCTACGCACTGTGATGGCAGAGATGGCCAGCCGGCTGGTCAGCCTGTACCGCCCCGACCAACTCATCATCGAGGGCGGCGCCACCGCATGGGCCACACTCAATGCACTCGGCTGGCATGACTTTCAGATAGAACATCAAGTGGCACCTGGTGTCGTACAAATGAGTGCCACCAACGGAACGCTGGTGACACTCAAACCTGGCAGCTACCCGTGGGGGGAACTGTTTCAGTCCTTCAGCGAATAGGTTACCGTGGTGACCACTCGTACCTTTTTAATATAAGGGGTATTGTCATCGCGGTTTTCAATACTGAACTGCCCTTGGTCAGCACTGACTATTTTGTCCAGCTTTGAGTGAGAGTTCTCAGCAAACTGCTGGGCTGTCTTTTCAGCATTCTCAATAGCCTCTTGCATCATCTTCGGTTTCATCTCCTTGAACGACACATACTCATACTTCACCGGATTCTCGTAGCCGCCGTCCACGATGGCTACACCTTCCTTCAGCAGGTCACCCTGACGGGCAATGATGCTACGCACCTGCTTCACCTGACTGCTGGTAACGGTAATGACCGAAGTCACGATATAGCGGTAAGGCTTGTTGTTGTCACTGTATTCACGGGCTTGAAGGTCGACTACCTGCGGAGCGTTCTCCGTCAGTTCTTCCTTCTTGATACCACTACGCAACAGAAATGCCTTGATTTTCGACTGCGTCGCACCTATCTTGTCATACAATCCAGGCAGGTCGTTGCCTACCTCTTTGGATACAATAGGCCACGTGACTTTATCGGCCTCTACCTCACGCTCGGCCAAGCCTTTCACATTTACCTTGCGGTCCTTGCTGGCGAAGTCGTCTATTCCAGCCTTGATAAACCACCCCAAGCAGACCAGTCCCAATGCTATAAGGGCTGCGCCAATCATTCTGTTCTCTTTCATACGCTTCTTTGTTTTTTAAACGGTTTGACGCTGCAAAGATGCAAATATAATCTGACATTCATGCAGGGTTTTCCCTATTCTTTGGCATATTTTCCCTATTCTTATAGCACAAACTGATAACCCAGTGTAAGCCAGAACGAGCCTGTACGCCAGCTTCGGTCTATTACGTCCACATTGCACAAGTTTGCGACACCGATGTTGTAGCGGAAGTCTGCCGTGAATCCCCGATAAGTATAGCTGATGCCTGCAGGAATCGACACATTTACACGCTTATAATTGTCTGTGACTGTATTTGTCACACTACCGTAATGCTGCTTAGCCGACAGCAGATAGCCTAATTGGACACCCGCCTTCAAAGCCAGACCCGGAAGCAGATTAGGCTCGATATAGAAGTTCAGCAATAGGGGTACACTGACGAAGTGCAGACTCTGCGACAGTTTTTCCATATCCTTTATCTTCCCATAAGTATAGCCCTCGTTCGAGTAGAACACACCTGCAGACACAGCCACCTGCTGCCAAGCTTGATATTCGGCCTCTGCACCGGCTGTCAGACCAAATTTGTATTTGGCATTTGCCTCTGCCTGACTGTTAAAGCCCTCGTAAATCATTTCCTGTTCCGACAACTTCGACAAGTTGGCACCTACTTTGGGCGTTACCGACCATGTTCCTACCTCATGCTGAGCCTGAGCTCCCAACACACCAGCCATCAAGGCCATCATCAATACGATTCTTTTCATTGTCTTCTTTGCTTTTTTATTTTAAACGCTGCAACTTCCGTTTTATTGCGTTTTGTTGCATCGCGCTGAGGCAATGGAAAATGTAACAATATCGTAATACGATTTTCTTGAGAGTCACAAAGATTACTCGTATCTTTGCACCAGCAAATTTAATATTAATATGGAAAACAATCAAAACTATCTAATGATCACACTGCAACTGCTCGGTTCGCTCGGCTTGCTGATTTACGGCATGCGCATCATGAGCGAGGCACTGCAGAAGATGGCAGGACCGCAGTTAAGACACATTCTGGCAAAGATGACCACCAACCGCCTGACGGGCATGCTGACGGGCACACTCGTCACCTGCGCCGTACAGTCATCATCGGCTACGACGGTGATGACCGTCTCGTTCGTGTCGGCAGGACTGTTGACACTGGCACAGGCCATCTCGGTCATCATGGGAGCCAACATCGGCACGACGCTGACGGCGTGGATTATGTCGCTGGGCTACAACGTCGACCTGACTAACGTGGTCTATCCTTCATTCATGCTCGGCATCATGCTTATCTACAAGAAGCAACACCGCTATGCAGGCGACTTTCTCTTTGGCACGGCATTCATGTTCCTGTCGCTGGTCATGCTGAGTGCGTCTGGCAAGGCCATGGATTTGGAACACAACGAGGCTGTGATTTCCTTCTTTGCCTCTTTCGATACTTCAAGCCACCTTACCATCCTGGCCTTCCTGGCCATCGGAACTATCATCACCTGCATCGTACAATCATCCGCAGCCGTCATGGCCATCACCATCCTACTTTGTTCTACAGGCGTGCTGCCCATCTACTTAGGCATTGCACTGGTGATGGGCGAGAACATCGGCACAACGGCTACAGCCAATCTGGTAGCACTGGGGGCAAACACACAGGCACGGCGTGCCGCACTGGCTCACCTGCTGTTTAATGTCTTTGGCGTGGTGTGGGTGCTCGTCGCGTTCTATCCATTTGTTGACATGGTATGCAGCATCGTTGGCTACGACCCGTCATTTGGCGGTCAGACCACAAAACTACCCGTGGTACTGGCAATGTTCCACACCTGCTTCAACATCATCAATACGGCCATTCTCATCTGGCTGGTGCCCCAGATGGAGCATGCGGTCTGCTGGCTGCTACCCGAGAAACAGGAAACAAAAGACAAGGACGAATTCCGCCTGCAATACATCCAGTCGAATTTGGTACAGACACCTGAAATCGCCGTCCTTCAGGCGCAGAAGGAGACGAGTGCCTTCGGCGAGCGTGTCGGCAGGATGTTCGGCATGGTGCGCATACTATTCCATGAGACGGATCCAAAGGATTTTACCGAACTCTTCAGGCAGATAGAGAACGAGGAAGACATGACTGACAAGATAGAGATAGAGATTGCCCGCTACCTGGAGCAAGTGAGCGAGGGGCATCTGAGTGACGAGACGAAACAGAAGATTCGCCGGATGATGCGCGAGATCAGCGAACTGGAGTCTATCGGCGACTCCTGCTACAAACTGGCTCGCACGCTCGACCGCAAGCAGGAGTCCGGCCAGGCTTTCACCAATCATCAGACCGAACAACTGCAAGACCTCATGGCGCTCTGCGACCATGCCCTTTCACGCATGCAAACCGTGATGCACGGCCACCGCTTCGAGCACGACATCCGCGAGACCTTTCGCATCGAGAACGACATCAACCAGTTGCGCCAACGTCTGAAAGCCGAGAACGTCACGGCAGTGAACAATCACGAATACGACTACACTGTCGGCACACTCTATGTGGACATGATTAACGAACTGGAGAAGCTCGGCGACTATGTTGTCAACGTTGTCGAGGCACGCTTCGGCAGACAATAATCTGATGCGACGTAGCAAATAGTCGAAGATTTTTCGTACCTTTGTACCCGATATGAATCAAAAACGAATATTAGTCGTTGACGACGAACGAGACTTGTGCGACATCCTGCTGTTCAATCTCCAGACGGCAGGGTATCAAGCAGAGGCGGCATATTCGGCAGAAGAGGCTCTGCAACATCGTCCTGCTGGATATGACTTGCTGCTGCTCGACGTGATGATGCCGGGAATGTCGGGCTTCGAACTGGCCAGACTGCTGAAAGAGGATGAAGAAACCGGACATATTCCTATTATCTTCCTGACGGCGAAAGACACAGAGGACGATACCTTGCAGGGGTTCTCACTCGGTGCCGACGACTACGTCACCAAGCCGTTCTCCGTGCGTGAGGTAATGGCCAGGGTGAAAGCAGTGCTTAACAGGAAATCCTCCCCTAAAGAGGATCACTTGAGGTTTGAAGGACTTGTTGTTAATGCCGCCAATAAAACAATTTGTATTGACGGCGCCCCCATGGCTCTCACCCGTACGGAGTATGAACTGCTGCACCTGCTACTGAGTCATCGCGGACAGGTGTTCAGCCGACAGCAGTTGCTCGACAACGTTTGGCCACAGGATGTCATTGTCACAGAGCGGACGGTGGATGTGAACATGGCACGGCTGCGTAAGAAACTAGGTTGCTATGCCGCTTGTCTGGTGTCTCGCACGGGCTTTGGCTACGCATTTGAAGTGAACAGTAAAAAGTAAAATTTGCTATTGTCTGTGAAGAAGGAACTATCTGAAGGCCTGAAGATGTGGCTCAGCGTGATGGCCGTATTCTTGGCGTATGCCACCATCTTTATTCTTTTCGAAGACTATGACCGCAAGTTCATCATGCCGTTCAACGAAGTCAGCGACTGGCATCTGCTGCTCTTCTCGCTGGTCGTCATGGCAGGACTGGGATTCCTACTGTTCCGCTATGCCAAGCGAATGGACGAGCGCATCAGTCGCGAGCAGACCGAGAAGGAGAACCGCATGCGCCGCGAACTGACACAAAACATCGCCCACGAACTGAAAACACCCGTTGCCAGCATTCTCGGCTATACCGACACCATCCTGGACAGCCCGGAAATGACGGACGAAGTGAAGCATCAGTTCATCGTCCGCACCAATGCCCAAGCTCATCGTCTTACAACATTGTTGCAAGACATCTCGACCCTGAACCGCATGGACTATGCCCGCGACATGATTACTATGGAACGCGTCAATGTGTCCGAACTGTTTGCCGACATTGCCGAGGAGACCGCTTTGGCCATGCAGCACCGGCAGATCACATTACACAACTATCTGCCGCAAAGTATCATTGTCCAAGGCAACTACTCATTGCTATACAGCATTTTCCGCAACCTGATGGACAATGCCATCAACTATGCCGGGAAGCACGTCACCATCGAAGTCTCTGCCGAGCAGTTGCCAGACTGTTGGAGCTTCACTTTCAAGGACAATGGCATCGGCATACCTGCCAAGCACCAGAACCGCATCTTCGAACGCTTCTACCGGATAGACAAAGGCCGTAGTCGCGACATGGGTGGAACAGGTCTTGGCCTCTCCATTGTCAAGAATGCCGTACTGTTGCATGGTGGCAACATCATGGTCGGCACTCCTGACACTGGCGGTCTCGCTTTCGAGTTTACAATAAAAAAGTAACCATGAGGAACAGAGCCCCAACGCTATTCTATCGTCTTGTAGAGCGTCTTGGCATTGAAGCGGTGCTCCAGGACGTCGAGTATTTCCTCCTCGGTCGACAAGTTGAAGTCGCCGGGGATGGTGTTCTTCAGTGAGGCTGCAGCCAGCGAGTAGTCGAGCTGGCGCTGGCGGTCGTCAGGGAAGAGGCTGATGGCATGGAGGAAGCCACCCATGAAGGCATCGCCAACACCCACTGGGTCTACCACGTCGGGGATATCGACAATAGGAGCCTCGAGCAGCGTGCCGTCCGTCCACAGCAGGGCGGTCAGCGTGTGGTGCTGCGAGTCTACAATGTTACGCATGCCCATGAGCCACTGACGGCAACGGGGATAGTCGCGGTGCAGCTCGTCAAACCACGCACGATATTCCGGTATCTGCATCTTGAAGTTGGAGTCGGTAGCCGTAAACGGCGGCTGGGGATGTTCGGAAATCCAGTCAAACTCTATGGCATCGCCAAACATCATGTCACACCGACGCAGCATACGACGCAGCGTCTCCCTCGGATTGGCACCATACTTCCACAGATTCTTGCGGTAGTTGATGTCGAACGAGATGGTGATGCCCATCTCCTCGGCTATATCCAGTGCCTCGAAGGTCGCATCGGCAGCCTGCTGCGAGATGGCAGCAGTGATGCCCGACACCTGGAAGATGTCGGCACCCCTCAGTATCTCACGCCAGGGTATCATGCCCGGCTGCAGGTCGTAGTAGGCCGAACCGGCACGGTCGTACACCACCTTGGCGGCGCGCATGCCGGCAGCAGGCTCGAAATAGTAGGTACCTATACGCTGGCCGCCATACACCACATGGCTGACATCTACGCCCAACTGAGCCAAGCTCTCTACGCCGGCCTGCCCTACAGGTGTATTGGGCAGACGGGTGATGTACGTCACATTTTCCCCCTGCATGGCCAGCGACACAGCCACATTAGCCTCGCTGCCACCATACTTACTAGTAAACATGTCCCCCTGGGTCAGCCGCAACTGACCGGGCTTTGAGAATCGGAGCAGCAACTCTCCGAAGGTTACAATCTTTTTCATCGCTTAGTATTTCCGTGTTGAACTTTTAACTTTATGATTACTTCTTACATCTTCCATCTTACATCTTACTTCTTACATCAGCCATCTTACATCAGCCATCCTACTTCTTCCTTCTTCCATCTGCCCTCTCTTCAGCCAGGGTGAAGTCCAGCTGGCGCTTCTCCAGATTGGCACGGGCCACCTTGATGCGGACGGGATCACCCAACTGGTACTTCTGATGATGGCGACGGCCTACCAGACAGTAGTTGCGCTCGTCGAAGTCATAGTAGTCATCGTCCAAGTCGCGCATGGGCACCATACCCTCGCAGTGGTTCTCGTCTATCTCACAGTAGATGCCGTACGACTGGATGCCCGAGATGTGGGCGTCGTACTCGTTGCCTATCTTATCCTCCATGAACTCCACCATCTTGTACTTGATAGAGTCGCGCTCAGCCTGCTGGGCCACCTGCTCCATGTCTGAGCAGTGCTCACACAGTTCCTCGTACTTCTGCTGGTTGGCACTGCGGGCACCGTCCTGATACTTGGTCAGCAGCCGGTGTACCATGGTGTCGGGATAGCGGCGGATAGGCGACGTGAAGTGGGTATAGTAGTCAAAGGCCAGTCCGTAGTGGCCGATGTTGTGGGTCGAATACTTGGCCTTCATCATGGCCCGCAGGGCGACAGTCTCTATCAACTTCTGCTCACGCTTACCTTGACAACCGTCCATCAGTGCGTTGAGCGACTTTGAGATGGCTCCCTTCGTGCCTGCCGTCTTCAGCTTGTAGCCAAACTTGGTGACAAACTCGCGCAGCGTTTCCAGCTTGGTGGGGTCTGGCTGGTCGTGAATACGGTAGGGCAGCGTCTTGGCTTTGGTGCCCTTCTTGACCTTGCCTATGCTCTCGGCCACCGTACGGTTGGCCAGCAGCATGAACTCCTCGATGAGCTGTGTGGCGTCGTTCGACTTCTTGAAGTACGCACGGGTCGGCTTGCCGTCTTGGTCGATGTCGAAGTGCAGTTCCTCGCGATCGAACTTCACGGCACCACCTTTGAAGCGACGCTCACGCAGGCATTTGGCCAGTCGGTCCAGCGTGCGCAACTCCTCAGTATAGTCGCCGTCCTTGCCCGTCAGTATCTCCTGCACCTCCTCGTAGGCATAGCGGCGGTTGCTCTTGATGACCGTATGGGCTATATGAAAGTCCTTCACGTTCGCTTCGTCGTCCAGCAGGAAGACGACCGAGTAGCAGAGCTTCTCCTCGTCAGGACGCAGCGAGCAGATGAAGTTACACAACCGTTCGGGCAACATGGGGATGGTGCGGTCTACCAAATAGACACTGGTGGCTCGCTTCACGGCCTCCTTGTCTATCACGGACCCCTCCGTGACATAGTGGCTGACGTCGGCAATGTGCACACCGACCTCCCACAGTCTGCCTTGCTTCCGGATGCTCAGCGCATCGTCAAAATCCTTGGCATCCTTGGGGTCAATGGTACAGGTGAAGACATCGCGGAAGTCCTCGCGGCGCTTGATTTCCTGCTCTGTGATGCCCGGATCCATCTTCTCGGCAGCGTCCTCCACATGCTTCGGATACTTGTACGGCAACCCATACTGAGCCAGGATGGCATGCATCTCCACATTGTTGTCGCCCTCCTTGCCCAGAACGTCAATCACCTCGCCGACAATGTTCTTCGAGTCCTTCGACGGCCACTGCGTAATGCGCACCACGGCCTTCTCGCCGTCCTTGCCACCCTTCAGCTTCTTTTTAGGTATCAGTATGTCGTGCACAAAGATGTTGCCTTCGGTCACCAGGAAGGCAAAGTCCTTCTCCACCTTCAGCTTGCCGACGGCCTGGTCTACCTTGTGCGACAGTATCTCAATGACCATGGCCTCCTTGATGTGTTTCTCGCGACGAGCCATCATGGCCACCCTGACGCGGTCACCATTCATGGCGAAGAGTGAGTTGCGCTCCGACACGAAGATAGGCTTGCCGCCATCGTCGGGCTGGAACGAGTTCTTACCGTTGGCCTTGCGGATGAACGTACCTTCCTGCACTTGGTTCTTCAGGTTCAACCGGTACGAGTTCTCACTGGTCTTCGTCAGATAGTCGTCCCACGCCATCTCGTCCATCGTCTCCACCGCCAGCATCTTGGCCGGGTGTGTCGACAACTTCAGATTCTTGAATATCTGCTTAAACGAAAATGACTCGTTAGGGTTCTGTTGGAACAGTGTCTGCAGCAGTTCCACCAACATCTTCTTGTTCAGTCGTTTTCCACTTTTGTGCTTACTCATAACCTTGTGTTTTATTGTTTCTTCGGGCCCAAAGTTACGAAATAAGTAAGAGAAATGAAAGAAAAAGTTCAATTTTTCACATTTCACATTTCACTTTTCACTTAAAATGATTACCTTTGCACACATGGAACAGCTATTACACTACTGCTGGAAGCATAAGATGTGGCCTGCAACGGGTATGACGACCACCGACGGGCGCCCCGTAGAGGTCTTGGACCCCGGGTTGCACAACCGCAACGCCGGCCCCGACTTCTTCAATGCCAAGGTGAAGATTGGCGGCACGCTGTGGGTGGGCAATGTCGAGATACACGACCGCTCGTCCCATTGGTACCAGCACGGCCACCATACGGATGCCAACTACGACAATGTCGTGCTGCACGTAGTGGGCGAGGCCGACCGTGACGTACAGACCCAGAAGGGCGACTTTGTGCCACAGGTGGTGATGACTGTTCCCGACACAGTCCGCGACAACTACGAAGAGCTGCTGAAGACCGACTCCTACCCACCCTGCTACCGCATTATTCCCGACCTCACACGCCTCACCGTCCACTCATGGATGGCAGCCCTGCAGACAGAACGCCTGGAGCAGAAGACCATAGCCATCCAACAGCGGGTCAGTCAGGCTGGCGGTTCGTGGGAAGAAGCCTACTTCGCGACGCTGGCCCGCAACTACGGGTTCGGCATCAACGGCGACGCCTTCGAGGAGTGGGCTCGTCACATCCCCCTGCAGGCCGTGGGCAAGCACCGCGACGACCTGTTCCAGATAGAAGCCATCTTCATGGGGCAAGCCGGACTGCTGGACTTGGAAGCCATACCCGAGCGCTACCAGAAAGATGCCCTGAACGAAGGCTACTTTGCCAAGCTGCGCAACGAGTATCTGTATCTGGCTCATAAGTTCTCTCTGCAACCCATGGACTACAAACGCTGGTGTTTCCTTCGCTTGCGTCCGCAGAACTTCCCCCACATCCGTATATCACAACTGGCCAACCTCTACTACCAACAGAAAGCCGGACTGTCACAACTCATGGAGTGCACGGACATGGCAAGCATCACCGAGCGACTGCGTACCCAGGTGACACCCTACTGGGAGACCCACTACACCTTCGGCTCCGAGAGTGTGCGCAATGCCAAGCACCTGTCGCCGTTCTCCATCAACCTGCTCATCATCAACACCTGTGTGCCCATGCTCTTCGCCTACGGCCGGCACACCTCCCGCGAGGAACTGTGCGACCGGGCCTTCGACTTTCTGGAGCAACTGAAAGCCGAGCAAAACCACATCATCCGCATGTGGCAGGAGTGCGGACTGGAAGTCAAGACCGCCGGCGACTCACAGGCCCTCATCCAACTCAAGCGGGAATACTGCGACCGCAAGGACTGCCTGCGTTGCCGCATCGGCTACGAGTATCTGAAGAAAGTAAAAGAATAAAAAAGTAAAAAATATATGAGAAAGTACGTTTTCGAAGCCCGTATGGAGGTGCGCGACTACGAGTGCGACATCGAAGGTATCGTCAACAATGCCAACTACCTGCACTACACCGAGCATACCCGTCACCTGTTCCTGAAGCAGTGTGGCCTTAGCTTTGCCGAGATGCACTCCCGAGGCATCGATGCCGTCGTGGCCCGCATGGAACTGCAATACAAGGCTCCCCTGCGCTGCGACGACGAGTTCATCTCCCGTCTGTGGCTCGAGAAGGACGGCTTCAAGTACATCTTCCACCAGGACATCTACCGGGCCTCCGACGAAGCCATCTGCTTCAAGGGCAAGGTCATGCTGGTCTGTCTCATCAACGGCCGTCTCGGCGAAAGCGAAGACTACGACCGCGCCTTTGCCCCCTATCTGGGGAAGAGTTAAGAGTTCAATGCGGCTTCGCCGCGGTTCAA
>Ga0310695_10013412_pt1 | contig 11277 bp, 14 predicted proteins | sample RumenRJG_04DNA_FD_203882 | JGI IMG/M metagenome (GOLD analysis project Ga0310695, IMG submission 203882) | Bovine rumen microbial communities from Lethbridge, Alberta, Canada - RJG_04 (v2) (version 2) | ecosystem: Host-associated > Mammals > Digestive system > Stomach > Rumen | place: Canada... | reverse complement strand
GATGGGGCCTGTGCCCGCGATGTTGAGGAACTGGATCATGAAGATCTTCCATCCGGGCATCACGATGTAGTCCAGCCCATCGGCCTTGCTGACGGCGGGCGTCACGCGGTCGTCGGGACCGAATACGCGCTCAACAAAGCGGCCGTAGAAGATGTAACCTAAGACAAGAGCCGCAAGGCTCAGAATAAATGTAATCATTTTTTGTATTTAAATTGTCAATAAACTCAGAACTCTTCAACGTCGTTTTCAAGCAGCTTTATCAGCTTTGCGGGAACTCCGCCGACCATAGCACCATGTTTAGTGGTATTCGCAAATTTTGCGACTACCACTTCGTCGGCCAGTTCCTCCCTGAGTGCATTGTTGATGTGCTTACTGATGGTCTTATAGTCACGTCCAAACAGCGTTGCCAGCTGCTGGCGCGTCAACCATATCATCTCACCATCCATTCTCACCTCCAGCTGAATGGCATTGTTCTCATCCTTGTAGATTACAATCTGATCCTGTTTCATACTTTCTTTTCGTTTTGCATCGTGGCAATCATGCCACAAAGTTACTACTTTTTTCTTATATAGTATGCGAAAATCAGCAAAAGTTTGTTGCTATATTAGTCCATCATTGAGAATGTCCCAATAAGATATACTACTGCCAATACTACAAATTTCTACTATTTCTTGTTCAGATAATCTATCAATTGTTGTGGCGTACCATTAAACTTGGTAAGTGTCAGCATCTCATTGTCAATATTAACACGGATTGTATTGTTGTCAATGGTGGTAACTATCGCAAAACGACCATCTTCGGTAACTATCATATTTCCATTGATGGTGTATTTTTGTGTGACAGAATATGAAGGGTTGAGCATATATTTTCCCGAACTCTTCCACAGCTCATATAGTGTGACGGTAGATTCTGTAAACGCAAAAACCCAATCGTCTTCAAGCGTATACCATGTACCTATTAACTCCGACTTGTTTATGGCGTTATCATTATCGTCATCACCTCCACATGCCACCATCACAGGCAGTGCCATTGCCATGAGCATCATGATGCTCCAAATCTTTAGTTGTTTCATAGTTTTATCTTGTTTTAGTTATTTCAAAACCATATATTTCATGAACAGATCAGGTGTCTGTCCCCAGGTTCATGTCGTTTCTAAACTTCAAGAGTTTCTGTGCTAACTCTTTATAAAATGGAATCCATGTAAATGCCATATCTAATCAATCTTTAGTATTCGTCTCATTTTTCAAATCTTCAATACTTGGTAAAGAGTCATTGAAGTTTGCTGGTAATATCTCTACGCCCTCGTATGCAGTTACTGCTATTGGCTGAGTATAGCCTTCCAGACAATATTGTGCAAACATATTGTTCTTGTTGCGGCATATCAGAAGTCCAATGGTAGGGTTGTCAATATCAGTCTTCAGTATATGATTTACCAACGACATATAGCCCGACAGTTGTCCCAAATCTGAGGATTCAAACTCAGTAATTTTGACCTCCACAACCACGTAAGCATGAATGCGGGTGTTATAGAACAACAAATCAGAAAATTGCTCTTTGCCTGCAACAGTTAGCAGATACTCTTTCCCCATATATGCGAAACCTGAGCCCAGAGCCAGCAACAATTCATTGACGTGGCGCACCATCGCTTGTTTCAGATTGTCTTCACTTAGTTTTTCTTTCAGTTTGACAAACGACAAATTTATTGGGTCATTGATTAACTCTTTTGCCAAATCGCCAGTAGGAGGTATCAAAGTAGCAGGGAAGTTATTGACAGCATTGCCCTGTCGCTCGTATAAACCGTTGTTTTTTCCTTTGTCGCCAATCATGTTTTCGAGCACAGCTCTCGACCAGCCATTCTGTAGGGTCTTTGCGGCATAGAAAAGGGCTTTCTCTGGCTCATTCTCAAAGTTATCTATCAACAACCTGTGGTGCCCCCAAGGTATTGCAAAGATGTTCAGTAGTTGTAGTTTACCCTCTATCGGGGCTGAATGTAATGGTGTCAATATTTCCCCAAGTTGGGGAACTGATTTTTCCACAAGTTGTGGAAATATCTCAAATACCTTATTATAAAGGAGATAGAAGCGTTTACAATAATACAATCCCCCTGGAGTAAGACCCTTTACTTCAGGTATTTTCATGCGCAAATCCTGACTAAGCGTTTTTATCACTCCATCTCCATATCGTTGCTCAACATTCATTTCGCAGATGTCGCGCCCAATACTCCAATAGAATTCAATCTTGCAGGAGTTTACTTGCACGACAGCCTTAATTTGTTGGCTCCTAAATCGTCGCTCTATATCGTTGACCCATTGCTTATATGAAGGGTCAGTTATAAATGTAGGTTTATCCATCATTATCTATTATTCGTTATCATTTTTAGTCTTTTCCTTATACAACTTAAACAATTCGGCCACGCACTGGCTCTCTGTCATAGTTTTGACTGGGAATCCATAGGCTTGCATGACAGCACGGTCGTTCTGCTGATGGGCAGTCAACAATTCAGGATAGAGATACATCTTGTCACCGTACATGTCGGCAAGACACTTGTCTGCATAGAGGCTACGAGCATTTATAATACCTTGTGCTGTCTGCTCTATTTTTTTACGCTGTTCTTCCGTCGGCTTTGGCATAGGAAAATTATAGTAAACAGAAGGAGCATAGCGATAATCATTCTTTAATCGTCCTGCTACTACACGCATCCATGCATTATGTACATTTGAGCTAATAAGACCAAAATCATAAAGCGTAGCATTGTTGATGAGTACCGCTGCATCACTGGCAATTACTGTTGGAGGCATAAAACCAACAGGAATATATCTTCGAGTAGAAGATGAAACACGAGGAATGAACAGATAGTCTGTTTCTGGCTGTCTGTTTTGAGTAAACAGATAAGGTTTATTCGCAGTTTTTTGAATGCGGTCTACAGGACTTTTGAGTCTATATTCCCTGATGTAACAAAATCTTTCAGTCAATTCAGGAATGTGGGCATAGTCTGCCGGTCGTTTGCCAACAAGCCAAAGACAATAACGAGTAAAACCAATATCATTAATGAACTCGCGACTACCAACAAATGGAAGTAGAACGTCAGCTAATTCTGGGTATTTACAAACCATCGCTTCGCGTTCTTCTTTACTAAACAACAGTCTTCCATCGTCAGCAGGAGGACTACCTTGGACAACTTTTGCAAGCCCCTCATTAATACTTTTGCTTCGGTTGGTTATATATACATCCGGAGCTGGTTTCAAATAGCCGTTTATATGCTCAACAAATTCATACTTGTCACCAAAGAACAGCATCTTCTGTGCTCTTTCTTTGTATGAAAAACCAACTATGACACACATAACAGCAGCTTTTGTCTTTGCTTCGCTAGTCCACTGGAATGTGGTATAAGCAAAGTTGATAAGCAAACCTTTAGTGAGAAGTTGCTGCCAGAAGAGGTTAACCATTTCGCCTTGGCAAATGGAATTTGACGACACGAAGGCTGCCTCCGTATTTGTACCTTTTATCAGTTCTGCAGCTTTCTTAAACCAACCTGTCACATAGTCAAGTTTTCCGTAGTCCTTTGATGGGGCAAACACTTCCTTCAAGTCCTCAGTCTGCTTTTTTGAACGCATTGCTTGACCAACAAAGGGAGGGTTGCCAATGATGTAGTCGTATTTGACCTCATATCTTTTCGCATTGGATTTAAATCCACGCTGGTAATTTCCTGTCACCACGTTTACATCATCGAATTCAACAACAGGTTCTCTTGCAATCCACTTTGCTTCATCATCATAAATGACATGTGCATTTTTTGCATATATGATAGGAATATCTGACGGATATTCTATCACATCCCAATCCATTCTCAGTGCATTGCCTTCACGTATATTATGGTAGGGCTTCAGCGGCAGGAAATCAATGTCCTGATGCACGATGCGTTCAGTCTCAGCTAACATCTGGGCTTCAGAAATCCATAGTGCTGTAGTGGCTACGGTGACTGCAAAGTCATTGATTTCGATGCCGTAGAACTGCTGGATGCTGACCTTGATAGGATTGACGAAGGCTCCCATCATCGTCTGGCCATGATACATCTCGCGAATGACTTCGTTCTCTAGGCGACGAAGACTCAGGTAGGTCTCAGTGAGGAAATTACCGCTACCGCAGGCTGGGTCGAGGAAAGTCAACGACGAGAGCTTCGTCTGATACTCAGTCAATTTGCGCTTACGTTGCTTCTCTACCTTTTCTTCCAGAATCACGTCTAACTCGCGGCGCAGGTCGTTCAGGAACAGCGGGTCTATCACCTTGTGAATATTCTCGATACTGGTGTAGTGCATACCGCCAGAGCGACGGGTCTCAGGATTCAGCGTACTCTCGAACACGGCACCGAAGATGGTGGGCGAAATCTCACTCCAGTCGAAATCCAAAGAAGCGTTCTGGAGAAGGGTAGCCTTGAGTTCATCAGTAAACTGGGGTATCTCTATCTCCTCTTCAAACAGTCCACCGTTGGTATAGGGAAATGCCTTTAGGTCATCCTTCAAATACTTGCTGCGTTTGTCCTGTGGCGTCTTCAGAACATCGAATAATCGGATGAGTGCATTGCGCAGGTCATCAGCCTCATAACGCACTAAATAGTCGTGAAACTGATCGTGACTGAACACACCCGCATCCTCAGCATACAGACAGAACACAATGCGGACACAGAGGATATTCAGCCAACGAAGCGCCTCGGGCGAATTGTCGTCGTATTGCTTGAGTAGTGCCTCATAGATCTTACCCACGATTTCACCAGCTTCCTCCGACACCTTTACCTCCTTACTGAGGTGCTCGTTTTTGGCATCAACGAGGAACATCAAGCGGTAGTATTCCTTGCCGAGATTCTTCAGCAAAATGCTCTCCGGTTCGCGGTTGGGCTGTTCCATGTCATACACCAGAAACTCCTGGAAGTTACATGTTACAATCCATCTGGGACGCTTCGAATATGGCAATTCGGCAGAGTAGCGCTTACCTTGTTGGAATGGAGTCAGGCGCAGACCATCGCTTTGAATAATAGGTGCACGAAGATCCTTGTCTATCGATTTCTGCTCAATGATGACTTTTGTGGAGTCAATATGTCCATCGATAAAGTTGGTATTGTCTATCTTTACCTGCTCTTCAAAACGGATAAATTCAAATGTGTTCTCTACGCCAAAGACTTGGGAAAGCAGTTCCAACCAGAAAGGCTGGCTGTCTCCCTTCTCATATCCTTTGCCCTTCCAGCGTTCTGCAAATGCTGCGGCAGCGGCTGCTATCTGTTTCTCTGTCTTCATGTATTCTCAGTAATACTCTTCTTGTTTTAGTTTATGCAAAAGTACAAAGAAAAATCCATTTGTGCAAATATTATTATGCAAAAACTTACTTTAGTGTATCGTCTTAAGATAAGCATTCAGCAGACCACCAATACATGTCATCATCACAAAAAATAAAAATGCACCTTCCATAATCTTCATGTTTTAAGTTAAACTTCGAATTATGGGTGCAAAATAAAAAGTAGGGTGTCTCAAAAGTCAGGACACCCTACTAATTTTTAATATCTTTTAAGGGTTTCGGCTAATATTTGCCGCATTTTTTCGCGCAATTCCTGCGGCTGGAGCACTTCGATGCCGTTGCTGTGGCGCAGCAGTTCGCCAAGGAAATCGGAAGTGGGACGGATGTCGTAAGAGAAATCGGTGTAGTCTGGTGTAGATTCGAGTTCGCGCTGCGAGTGGTGCAGAGGCAGCGTACGCAGGTAGTTGGGCATCCACAGGTGAGCACGGACAACGACGTGGGCCATAGGTGTGTTGTCTGTCAGCACGCCAAAGTAATCTGAGAAATAGGCCTGTGCTGAGAAGCCGACAGGTATCTCAAAGGTCTCGTCAGTCAGTTCCATCTTCGTCATGCGGTCGAGGGCATAGATGCGCATCTGGTCCTCGTTGTTAAGCGCCAACAAGTACCAGCGCTGGCGGAACAGCTTCAGGGCGTAGGGGCAAACCATCTTCTCGTAGCCTTCGGCCTCGAATTTCTTGTAGCCCATGTGTAGGCGGTGGTTGGTGCGGATGGCACGGATGATGATGCTGAGATATTGCTCTCCAACAGGTGCATTCTCCAGCACCAAGCGCTCCTTCACGGCAGCGCTTTCAGACAGCATGCCATTCACGGTGAGCGTCGAGAAGAGCCAACTCTCGATGCTGTCGTCGCAGAGCACCTCCTTGTTACTGATGTGATACTTATAGGTACGTTGTTCGCAGTCGATGATGATGCCAAACATGTCCTGAATGGCGTCGCGATGGCGGTTGAACGACGAGCGATACAATGGGTTGCCGTCGGCCACCCTGTCGTCAATCCACTTCTGGTTCAGTTCTTCGAAGGTCAGTTTGCGATAGGCCCTGAGCGTATTGATGATCCAGATGTACTGCTGAAATATCTGAGCTTGTTTCATGATTGCAAAAATACTAATTATTTTCGAGAAAACAGGCGTAACCATTGATTATTTACACATTATTTAAGAAAACACGCCATTTGGGTAGTCTTGGCTACCATTTCCACATCTCGCCCTCACACCCTAACGCCCTAACACACTCACTTTTAGTTTGTAGGTGTTCTGTCCTCTCTATTCTATTGTAGAATTTATATATATTATAATATATATAAATTTATATATACTATATATAGGGATTCTTGTTAGGGTGCATCGGCAAACCGTGATGTGAGGGCGTTAGGGTGTTAGGGCGTTAGGGCGATGCGATGGGATAGGGTGGTGGAGATTTGATTTCATCGAATTCTTCCTCCTCATTTTAACATTTGAAATAAATCGAAAATAAAAAATGAAAAGGCTTGTTTGGCTTGCGAATTTTTCGTACCTTTGCATTGTCAATGAGGATGAACGACGGAGCGCTGTCGGCAGTGGAAAATATCTTTCAGGTGCACCAAAATTTTCTCTCTGCCCAGAGCGTAAAAATCGAGAGGCCAAAATTGGCAATGTGAATTAATCAACCATAAACACTAACCAATTAAAAATCTTAACAACTATGGCAATGAAAGTAAAGGCAGTAGAGAAGCTGCTGAAGTTTGACAAGAATTCCGCGGGTGTGTACCGCTATGTGATGAGTCCCGAGATGTACTCTAGTCTGAACCAGAAGAAGGTAATCAAGGAGGCTGCCCTGCGCAGTGGCGTGAGCCAGGGTGTGATGCAGGCGTGCTGGGATGCAGCTGGTGAGGTGATCAAGGCATGGGCAACCGAAGGTCACAGCGTGGCACTGCCCGGACTGGGAACCATGCGCTTCGGACTGCGCTCGAAGTCTGTGGAGGACGTGAACAAGGTGAAGACCGGTCTGATTACCAGCCGTCGCATCATCTTCACTCCCGACACCGACCTGAAGGACGAGCTGAAGAACACCAGCGTCGTCATCACCTGCTACGACCGCAACGGTAACGAGGTGAAGCGCGTGACCTCGAGCGACGACGCAGAGGTGGAGGACAATGAGAACGACAACACCAACAACGGAGACAACAATGGAACCACGAATGGCGGTGGGGCTGGTAACGACAACACCAACAACAACGACAACAACGGTGGTAGCACTGGCGGCGACAACAACGGTGGCGGTGGCCAAGACCCAGGAGGCGCGGACGTGAATTAGCGCTTCGCTAGTGAACTAGGCGCATTCGCTAGTGAATAGTGAAAAGTGAATAGTGAAACATCAACAGTGAATAGTAGAATGAAGAAGAATCGACTGATTGAGATTGCAGTGAAGATGGTAGTAGCTGCACTCACCGCATTCCTGACAGCCATTACAACCACGAGTTGCATGGGAGTAGGACCATTCTAGCGGGCTTCGCCCTAGTGAAACGCTTCGCTAGTGAACAGTGAAGAGTGAGAAATGAGAAATGAAAAATGGGACTGCCAAAAAATTTGGCGGTCTCATTTTCTTTATTTGACTCATCACACCAAGTCAAAAAACGGTGTGATTTTCACAGGATCAAGCCTCTCCTTTGTTGAGGTCAAAGGGTGCGATGGTGACAGCTTTCTGATTGGGAATGCGGATGGGTCCAAACTCTTTCTCGTAGCGCATGATGTTTTCCTGAAGGGCAGCCAGCAGACGCTTGGCGTGCTCTGGTGCAAGAATCACACGGCTTTTCACCTGGGCTTTCGGCATCCCAGGCAGCACACGTGCAAAGTCGACGATAAAATCACTGCTCGAATGCGTGATGATGGCAAAATTAGCATACTCACCCTGTGCCACGTCTTGTGGCAATTCCAATTGCAGACTCTGCTGCTCTTTGTTGTTATCATTCATACTCGTTAAATCTCTTTATTTGTTGCAAATAACTGTGCTGCAAAGTTACTAAGAAAAAATGGGACTGCCAAAATTTGGCGGTCTCAAATTTATTATGTAATTTTGCACCCTAAAATAAATAAGGTATTATGTTTGAGAACTTAAGTGACAGACTTGAACGGTCGTTCAAGATACTGAAAGGTGAGGGGAAAATCACCGAGATTAACGTTGCCGAGACACTGAAAGATGTGCGCAAGGCACTGTTGGATGCGGACGTGAACTACAAGGTGGCCAAGTCATTTACGGACACCGTGAAGCAGAAGGCAATGGGTATGAACGTGCTGACAGCCGTGAAGCCCAGTCAGCTGATGGTGAAGATCGTTCACGACGAGTTGGCCGAGCTGATGGGTGGCAAGGCCTCAGAACTGAAACTGGAGGGCCGTCCGGCCATCATCCTGATGTCGGGTCTGCAGGGTTCTGGTAAGACGACATTCAGTGGTAAGCTGGCCAACATGCTGAAGCAGAAGCAGCACAAGAATCCGTTGTTGGTGGCTTGCGACGTGTACCGTCCTGCCGCTATACAGCAGTTGCACGTGGTGGGCGAGAGCGTAGGCGTGAACGTGTATTCGGAGCCTGAGAACAAGAACGTAGTGGAGATAGCCCAGAACGCCATCCGCGAGGCTAAGCAGAAGAATTATAATGTAGTCATCATCGATACCGCCGGTCGTCTGGCCGTGGACGAGGAGATGATGAACGAGATAGCCACCCTGAAGGAGGCCGTACAGCCCGACGAGACGTTGTTCGTGGTTGACTCGATGACCGGTCAGGACGCTGTGAACACCGCGAAGGAGTTTAACGACCGTCTGGACTTCGACGGTGTGGTATTGACCAAGCTCGACGGTGATACGCGCGGTGGTGCTGCACTGTCAATCCGCACCGTGGTGACCAAGCCCATCAAGTTTGTGGGTACGGGCGAGAAGATGGAGGCCATCGACGTGTTCCATCCCGACCGCATGGCCGACCGCATCTTGGGTATGGGCGACATCGTCAGTCTGGTGGAGCGTGCCCAGCAGCAGTTTGACGAGGAAGAGGCGAAGCGTCTGGAGAAGAAAATCCGCAAGAATAAGTTCGACTTTGACGACTTCATGGGTCAGATTCAGCAGATCAAGAAGATGGGTAACATCAAGGACCTGGCTTCGATGATTCCTGGTGTGGGCAAGGCCATCAAGGACATTGACATTGACGACAATGCCTTCAAGGGTATTGAGGCCATTATCAACTCGATGACTCCGAAGGAGCGTGCCAACCCCGACATCATCAACCAGAGCCGCAGACTGCGCATTGCCAAGGGCTCAGGTACGAAGATTGAGGAGGTGAACCGTCTGATGAAGCAGTTTGACCAGACGCGCAAGGTGATGCGCATGGTGGCTGGCGGAGGCAACTCGAAGATGATGCAGATGGCGAACATGATGAGAGGAAAGAAACCTTTCTAAGTGAAAAGTGAAAAGTGAATAGTGATATGCAACTGATTGATGGAAAAGCAACGGCAGCGGCGATAAAGGCTGAGATTGCCGAAGAGGTAAAAGAAATCATGGCGAAGGGTGGGAAACAACCACACCTGGCTGCCGTACTGGTGGGTCACGACGGTGGCTCGGAAACGTATGTGAAGAACAAGGTGCTGGCATGTGAGGCCTGTGGCTTCAAGAGCACGCTGATTCGCTTTGAGGATAACATCACGGAAGCAGAGCTTCTGGACTGTGTGGATAAGCTGAACAAGGATAACGACGTGGATGGATTCATCGTGCAGCTGCCCTTGCCGAAACACATCGACGAGCAGAAGATCATCGAGGCTATCGACTATCGTAAGGATGTGGACGGATTCCATCCCATCAACGTGGGTCGCATGGCTATCGGTCTGCCTTGCTTCATCTCGGCTACTCCGTTGGGCATCATCACGTTGCTGAAGAGATACAACATCGAGACCAGTGGTAAGAAATGTGTTATCGTAGGTCGCTCGAACATCGTGGGCAAGCCGATGGCGCAGCTGATGATGCAGAAGCAATACGGCGACGCTACGGTGACCGTTTGCCACTCGCGCTCGAAGACGCTGAAGGAGGAATGTCGTGAGGCTGACATCATCATAGCAGCCATCGGACAGCCTGACTTCGTGACAGCGGATATGGTGAAAGAGGGTGCCGTAATAGTTGATGTAGGTACCACGCGCGTACCTGATGCATCGCGCAAAAGCGGTTTCCGTCTGAATGGCGATGTGAAATTTGACGAGGTGGCTCCTAAGTGTTCGTACATTACGCCCGTTCCTGGTGGCGTAGGGCCGATGACCATCTGTTCGCTGATGAAGAATACCCTCGCGGCTGGAAAAAAGGAGTATTATAAGTAATCATAATTTCTAATTCCTAATTTCTAATTTCTAATTAGAATGATGACAGCGCAAGAGTGGTACGAGCAGGGAAACGCCTTGAGGAAAGAGTCGAAATGGCATGAAGCCATCAACTGCTACATTCAGGCCATCGAGCTGGACCCAGAGAGTCCGGCTGTAGAGGCTAAGCGCATGTTGGACGACATCATGGCTTTTTACTGCAAGGATATGTATAATCCATAATAAAACTAAATAAATATGGCAAAAATGAAAGGTGCTATTGTGGTGGATACCGAGAGGTGCAAGGGATGTCAGTTGTGCATCATTGCTTGTCCTCAGAAGGTAATTGCCCTGGCCAACAAAGTGAATCTGCACGGCTACCCCTATGTGGAGGCTGCTAACGAAGAGGCCTGCGTGGGCTGTGCTTCGTGTGGCATTGTCTGCCCAGACGGATGTATCACCGTGTATCGTAAAAAAATGGAGGAGTAAAAAATGGAAGAAAAAGAAGTTGTATTGATGAAAGGCAACGAGGCTATTGCCCATGCTGCTATTCGTTGCGGATGCGACGGCTATTTCGGCTATCCTATTACTCCGCAGAGTGAAGTGATTGAGACGCTGGCTGAGCTG
>Ga0310695_10013410_pt1 | contig 11277 bp, 12 predicted proteins | sample RumenRJG_04DNA_FD_203882 | JGI IMG/M metagenome (GOLD analysis project Ga0310695, IMG submission 203882) | Bovine rumen microbial communities from Lethbridge, Alberta, Canada - RJG_04 (v2) (version 2) | ecosystem: Host-associated > Mammals > Digestive system > Stomach > Rumen | place: Canada... | reverse complement strand
CCGCGTCGTCGCAGAAGCCCTGCCAGAACTCCTCATGCAGCCGGTCGAGCAGCTCGTTCGGCACCTCGTAGACGCCCTTCTCCTTCAGCTCGCCCATCAGGCGCTTCACCAGCGCCGCGTCGCCGGATAGCAGGTACAGAAGCCGCTCCAGGTTGCTGGACACGAGAATGTCCATGGACGGCGAGACCGTCTTGTAGAACGGGCGGTTCTTGTCGTAGCGGCCCGTCTCCAAAAAGTCGGTCAGCACGTTGTTTGCGTTCGACGCGCACACGAGCTTCCCCACCGGCAGACCCATCTTCTTCGCGAAATACCCCGCGAGGATATCGCCGAAGTTGCCCGTCGGCACCACATAGTCCACCTTGTCGCCCGCCCGGATGCGTCCCTCGTTCACGAGGTTCGCGTAGGCGCGGAAGTAGTACACGACCTGCGGCGCCAGGCGGCCGATGTTGATGGAGTTCGCGCTGGAAAGGCGAACCCCCTTCCCCTTCAGCAAGCCGCCTTCGGTCACGGCGGCGAACACGTTCTTCACGCCGGTCTGCGCGTCGTCAAAGTTGCCGCGCACCGCGCACACGCAGGTGTTGTTCCCCGCCTGCGTCGCCATCTGCGCCTTCTGCACGGCGCTGACGCCGCCGTCGGGATAGAACACGATGATCTTCGTGCCCGGCACGTCGCAGAAGCCCTCCATGGCGGCCTTGCCCGTGTCGCCGCTGGTGGCGGTGAGGATCAGGATCTCGTCGTCCACGCCGCACTTCTCACGGGACGCCGTCATCAGCTGCGGCAGCATGGAGAGCGCCACGTCCTTGAACGCGCTCGTCGGGCCGCGGAACAGCTCCAGCACTGTGTCGTCGCCGACGCGCACCGTCGGCGTCAGCTCCTCGGTCTCAAACTTATTCGTATACGCCCGCTTGACCAGCGCGCGCATCTCATCCTTTGTGAACGACGGCAGCAGCGCGGAGAGGATCTCCGTCGCCATGCCCTGCGTGTCCAGATCGAGAACGCTCTTCCAGTCGAATGCGATCTCCCGGAACGAGGGCATACTATACAGGCCGCCGTCCGGCGCGAGGCCGTCCAGCACGGCCTCGGCGCTCGATGCGCGCAGCGCGGGATCGCGGGTGCTTTGGTAATCCATTGACCATTTCCTCCAAATCAAAACCGGATATCCAGTTGAATTTTGTCGTTTTTGTTCTGCCTGTGAGGGATTGTTTTTTCTTTTCCGCTATGTTATATTGTTTTCACACAAAAGTCAAGTGTTTTTCTATCGCGGACATTCGTTGAAGAACAGCGGACTGCACAAGAAGGGAGCATCTCATGAACATCGCCCTGCTCGGTTTCGGCACCGTCGGCTCGCATGTATATAAAATGGTAGAGGGACGCAGCGATCTGACTGTGACGACCGTCCTCTCGCGCCGGCCGCGTCCGGAGCTCACCTGCACCGTGACGGCGGACTTTGACGAGATCGTGCGCGACAAAAGCGTCGATATCGTGGTCGAGGTCATGGGCGGCGTCGAGCCGGCCTATTCCTACCTCACCGCGGCCATGCGCGCGGGCAAGCACGTCGTCACCGCGAACAAGCAGCTCATGTGCGCGCACTATGAGGAGCTGCTGACGCTGGCGAAGGCGTGCGGCGTCAGCCTCCGCTGCACGGCGGCGGCGGGCGGCGGCATCCCGTGGCTCGTCTCGCTCTCGCGCGCGGAGCAGATGGATACCATCGACGCGGTGGAGGGGATTCTGAACGGCACGACGAACTACATGCTCTCGGCCATGACGAATCAGGGCGCGGATTACGCCGCCATCCTCAAGGAGGCGCAGGCGCTCGGCTACGCCGAGGCCGACCCCACCGCCGACGTGGAGGGGCTGGACGCGCGGCGCAAGCTGGTGCTCTCCGCCAACCTCGCCTTCGGCGTTTCGGTGCGGGAGGAGGCCATCCCCTGCGTCGGCATCTCGCACATCACCGCCGCGGACATCGACAAGGCGAAGGAGCTTGGCCTTACCTTTAAACTGATCGCACGCGCGGAAAAACGCGGCGGCAAGGTGGCGGCCTTCGTCTGCCCCACGCTCTTCCCCGTCTCCGCGCCCGAGGCGCACACCGACGGAACGGGCAACCTCGTATCGCTCTACGCGCGGCGCATCGGCAAGCAGAGCTTTTCCGGCGCGGGCGCGGGCGGCTATCCCACCGCGTCCAACGTGGTGGCCGACTGTCTGGCGGTGCGGCGCGGCTGCGGCAGCTACTATACGGACAAGGCCGTGCCCTGCGCCGTGGACAACAGCGCCGCCGAGGGCCGCTGGTTCTTCCGCCACAACGGCAGCTATCTGTTCGGCGACTATGACGCGGAGACCGCATTCGAAGTGTACGAAACCTACTGCGGGGACGATCCGGGCGCGCTGATGGCCCGAGTCGCGGCTCCGGCAGAAGAATAAGAGGAGCGACATATGCTGAAAGTAGTCAAATTCGGCGGCTCGTCCTGCGCGGACGCCAACCAGTTCGCCAAGGTCAAGGCCATCGTCCAGTCCGATCCCGCGCGCCGCGTGGTGGTGGTCTCCGCGCCGGGCAAGCGCTTCAAGGACGACCACAAGATCACCGACCTGCTCTACCTCTGCGCCGCGCACATCAAATACGGCGTGGACTGCGACGATATCTTCGCCATGATCCGCGGGCGCTACAACGACATCATCCGCGGCTGCAAGCTCTCCATCGATCTCAATACCGAGTTCGACGCGCTTTGGGAGCGCATGCAGCGGGGCGAGGTGTCCAAGGACGAGATGGCCTCCCGCGGGGAATACTTCTCCGCCAAGCTGATGGCGGCGTATCTCGGCTTCGAGTTCGTTGACGCCGCGCTGTGGATCAAGTTCCGCTTCGACGGCTCCGTGGATCAGGGCGCAAGCTACGAGGCGCTGCGCCGGGCCGCAAACGGCCGCGGGGTCGTGATCCCGGGATTTTACGGCGTGATGCCGGACGGTCACATCAAGACCTTCTCCCGCGGCGGCAGCGACATCACCGGCGCGCTGGCGGCGGCGGCGCTGGATGCGGACGTGTACGAGAACTGGACGGACGTGTCCGGTATTCTGATGGCCGACCCGCGCATCGTGAAGGACCCCGCCCCGATCCGCAACGTTACCTACAACGAGCTGCGCGAGCTGAGCTACGTCGGCGCGCAGGTGCTCCACGAGGGCGCGGTCTATCCCGTGCGTGAGAAGCACATTCCGCTCAACATCCGCAACACGAACGAGCCGGATCATCCCGGCACGCTCATCATGGAAAAGGTGGAGGACGAGCAGGTCGAAAGCGACAGCTTTATTACCGGCATCGCGGGCAAGAAGGGCTTTTCCATCATCACCGTGGCGAAGACCGGTCTCTCCTCGGAGCACGGGCTCCTGCTGCAGATCATGGAGGTGCTGGAAAAGCACGAGATCAACGTGGAGTTCATCCTCTCCGGCATCGACGCCGTGTCGCTGATGGTCAGCGCCGCGGAGGTGAGCAACCGGCTCTACGAGGTGCTGGGCGAGTTGCAAAAGGAGCTCAAGCCGAATAGTATTACCGTGACGGAGCACATCGCCATCGTCGCCGCCGTGGGCCGGCGGATGGCGTACCGCCTCGGCACGTCGGGCAAGCTGTTCGCCGCCCTCGGCAAGAACGGCATCAACGTGCGCATGATCACGCAGGGCCCCGACGAGTTGAACATCATCGTGGGCGTGGAAGAAAAGGATTTCGAACAGGCCATCCGCGTCCTGTATAACAGCTTTGTAAAGGAGAAGGTATTATGAGCAAGCAGGTTCATGTCGGCATCCTCGGCGCCACGGGCGTCGTGGGCCAGGAAATGATGAAGATACTGGAAGAGCGCGACTTCCCCGTCGCGTCCCTCCGTCCCATCGCCTCCGCCCGCAGCGCGGGCAGCACCGTCCGGTTCAAGGGCGAGGACGTCACCATCGTCGAAGCAAGCGACAGCGCGTTTGACGGGCTGGATATCGTCCTCGGCGCGGCGGAGAATGATATCGCGGAGCGCTTTGCACCGTCCATCGTCAAGGCCGGCGCGACGTTCGTGGACAACTCCAGCGCCTTCCGTCTCGATCCCAAGGTGCCGCTGGTGGTGCCGGAGATCAACCCCGAGGACGTGAAGTGGAACAGCGGAATCATCTCGAACCCCAACTGCACCACCATCATCACCATGGTCGCCATCGCGGCCCTCGCCAAGGAGAGCCCCGTTGAGACCATCGTCGCATCCTCCTATCAGGCGGCGAGCGGCGCGGGCAAGGCGGGTCTCGACGAGCTGCGCGCCGAAGCCCTCGCCTACGCCAAGGGCGAGAGCGTCGAGCCGAAGGCCTTTGCCTATCAGCTGGCGTTCAACGTCATCCCCCAGATCGGCGGCGAGCAGTACATGGGCTACACCAGCGAGGAGATGAAGATGCAGAACGAGGGCCGCAAGATCCTCCACCTGCCCGAGATGAACGTCTCCTGCACCTGCGTGCGCGTGCCGGTGTTCCGCTCCCACAGCGTGTCCGTCGTGCTGCGCACGAAGGAGAAGATCAGCGTCGAGCGCGCCCGCGCGCTCATCGCGAAGGCGCCCGGCTGCCGTCTGGTGGACGACCTCAAGAACAAGCAGTACCCCATGCCGCTGGACACGTCCGATCAGGATATCGTGTTCGTCGGGCGCATCCGCGAGGACCTCACCGACCCGAACGGCCTCAACCTCTGGTGCTGCGGCGACCAGATCCGCAAGGGCGCGGCGACCAACACCATCCAAATCGCGGAATTGCTTGTCAAGTAAAGGAAAAGCGCATGACAGTAAAAGCCCGCCTTACGGCGGGCTTTTTTCTTGTTAAAAATCGATCGTGCCGTCCAGCACCTTCAAGTCATAGGGCTCAAAGACAACCTTGCGGTACTTTTCCACATCCAGCGGCACGCCCGTCCAGTCGGAGTGCAGGTCGCCGTTTTGCTTGATGAGGATATCGTACAGGATGTCGTAAGTAACGCCGTCCGCGTCCGTTTCCACGATGGTGGAATACGGCAGCGTCTTGTGGTACGTCATGTGCAGGTCCTTGTAGCGGAAGTGGAAGCCGTTGCGCATACGGCAGCCGTCCAGCCCCATGTAGGTAAACTGCCGCTTGAGATCCTGCAGGATCGGGTCGTTCTCCTCTTCATAGAGGTTCTCCGGCGTCGTCTCCGTATAATCGTAGCGGAACTGGATGGGGATGTTATGCTTGCGCCAACGCTCCGCAAAGTCCTTCAGCTCGTGGGAGGGATAATCCATGTACAGCACGCAGTTGACGCGCTTCGGCGTCGCGATCTGCGCGACCACCTCATCCGGCGACTCCTCCACATAGGGATCGACGTGGCGGGAGATGTTGATGCAGGTGATCTTGTCCTTGTTCTTCTCGGTAAGCGCCAGCATCTCCTCCGCGCTGCAGCCGGGCTGCACGGGAAACGTCGTGTTGATGTACACCTTGTGCGTCGGCGGCACGGCGTCCAGCATGCGCTGGAGCGAAGCAAGGTTCGCAAACGGCTCTCCTCCGGTAAAGACGACGTCGCAGGCGGGGGTGATGCTGTCCACGATGCGGATGCTGTCGATGATCTTGTCCACGGAAAAGCCGGAGCAGTCGGCATATTCCTGCTTGTTCACGCAGAACGGGCAATGATTGCGGCAATCATAAGGTACAAATACCGTGACGGTCGCGCCGCCCGCGCGCGTCTTGTAGGGGTGGTCCATGGGGCTGTTTCCATCCTTCGGTCAAAAATCGAGAGGTATTATAGCATGGGCTCAATGCTTTTGCAAGGTACAAAAGGCTGTAATTCCGAGGAATTTCAGCCTTTTGTTTGTAGTCTCTCCCGCACATAGGCGAAAGCCGCGTCCTCGCCCTGTTCCTTGAGCACCAGCAGCATCTTCTCGATCTCGTCGCTGGTCTCGGGGTGGATGATGATGCGGTCCTTGGACCGGATGAAGTATTCGTAGGGCGCGGCGTCGGTGTACTTCTCCCCCTGATAGATGCGGCTGGCCGCGATGCGGTCGCAGAACATCTCGGCAACGTATTTCATCGGCATTTTGCACCCGCCGGTATAAACCTTGCCGTCCTCGCCGATCACATAGTCGATCCAGTATTCGTAATGGTGCCGGTTGCGGCCCTTGTGGTGCAGCCACGCCATAGACACGCCGGTGGCTCTGCGCTCCGCGTCGTTGGGGCTGCGATAGCCCTGATAGTACTTCGCGCCGCGCCAGAACTCCGTCGGCGAGTACTTGCTGAGGTCGTGCGTCAGCCCCTGCGCGTACAGGCCCAGCCGGAAACAGTATTTCCGCACCAGCCGCCTGTGCGCGGTGATCGTCTTGAAATGTGCCCAGGGCTGCATATCGCGCCCTCCTTTTCGCATGATTTGCGGATTATCGCAAACAATAGGGATGACTGATCAGAAAGCGGGAGGATTTTGCATGAACATCGCGCTCGTCGGAGAGGACGCCCCTGCGCTCTGCCGGATCGCCGGGGTCGACGCAAGCGCCTTCGTCCTGCCCGCAGACGCGGCGGGACGGCGCTGGGACCTGCTGGCTCTTACGCGCACCGCCGCCGCGGCGCGTCCGTTTCCCGAAGGGCTTGTCACGCGGACGCTGCTTCTCCCGGGCGATGAGAGCGATCCGGCCCGCGCCGTCCGCGCGTGCCAGGTCATCGGTTACGGCTTCTCCCCGCGGGACACGCTGACGCTCTCGAGCTTCACCGGCGCGGAGCCCTTGCTCTGCGTGCAGCGCAGCGTGCTGACGCTGCGCTGTTCGCTCATCGAGCCGCAGGAGCTGCCGCTCTCCCCCGCTTTGCACGGTCTGAGCGCCGAGCAGGCGCTGCTGCTCTCCGGTCTGCGGCTGCTCGCCGCAGAGGGCGGCTATTTCGCCGCGCGGTAGATCGCCTTGATGTCCTCCAGCTCCAGCACCCGGAGCGAGCCGATGGTCCGTTCCCCCTCAAACGTGCATTTCCAGGCCAGGCGGTCGATCGTCTCGTCATCCAATGTGACGCCGAGCTCATGGATGCTCGTCGGCATGCCGATCTCGCGCAGGAAGTCCTCGTAAGCGGCGACGCCCGCCTCCGCGGCCTTCGTATCGTCCGTCTCCTGCACGCCCATCACGCGGCGGGCAAAGCGGGCGAACCGCGCCGGCGCCGAGGGCAGCGCATACCGCGCCCACGCGCCGAAGACCGCCGCAAGGCCCGCGCCGTGCGTCACGTCGAACATGCCGCTGAGCTCGTGCTCGATCTGATGGCAGGCCCAGTCGCCCACTCTCCCCTCGCCGCCGCGGCCGCAGCCGGTGAGTCCGTTGTGGGAAAGGCTGCTCGCCCACAGGATCGCCGCGCGGGCGTCATAGTCGGCGGGATCTCTCACGGCACGCTTCGCGGCGTCCATGACGGAGCGCATCAGCCCCTCCGCCATGGAGTCCGTCGGTTCGACGGTCTCGGCGCCGGAGAAATACCGCTCCATCGTGTGCGAGATGATGTCCGTGCAGCCGGACGCCGTCTGGTATGCCGGCAGGGTGAACGTCAGCTCCGGGTCCATCAGCGCAAAGCGCAGGCGGCACAAATCGTTGCTGAGGCCGCGCTTTTTCCAGCCGTCTTCGTTCGTGATGACGCAGGAGTCGCTCATCTCGCTCCCGGCCGCGGCGATGGTCAGCACGCAGCCCACCGGCGCGCATGCTTGCGGCGCCGCCTTTTTGACAAACAGATCCCACACGTCGCCGTCGTACCGGAGGCCGTAGCCGATCGCCTTGCAGGAATCGATCACGCTCCCGCCGCCGACAGCAAGCAGGAAATCGACGCCCTCGCGGCGGCACAGATCAATGCCCTCGCGCACCTTGGAAAGCCGCGGATTCGGCACCACGCCGCCGAGCTCCACCCACGAAATGCCCGCCGCCTCAAGGGAGGCGGTCACTTGATCCAACAAGCCGCTGCGCTTCGCGCTTCCGCCGCCGTAATGGATCAGCGCTTTTGTGCCGCCGTACCGTTTGACCAGTTCGCCGGCCTTCCGCTCGGTGCCCCTGCCGAACAGGACCTGTGTCGGCGTATAATACTGAAAGTCCCGCATCAGGATTCCCTCCGTTCCCATAGAAGCGATCAGATGGAGTGATCGAGTGTAGTATATGCCATTTTTGCGATCTTGTAAAGCGAACAAAAACGCGTCAAAAACGGCGCAACTCCGCGGAATTCCGTGTCAAAAAGACACTTGACAGGAAATGCAAAAGCGGGCATAATGACTCCGCTTTCAGCAAATACAATCAGATAAGGAGACAAACCATGAACAAGAATGAACTCATTGCCGCAATGGCGGAAAAGAGCGGTCTTTCCAAGAAAGACGCCGGCGCCGCGCTGGATGCGTTCACCGCTTCCGTGCAGGGTGCGCTCAAGTCCGGCGACAAGGTCCAGATCGTCGGCTTCGGCAGCTTCGAGGTCAAGGCCCGCGCCGCCCGCACCGGCAAGAATCCCCGCACCGGCGAGACGGTCAAGATCAAGGCCTCCAAGGCTCCCGCCTTCAAGTCCGGCAAGGCGCTCAAGGACGCGCTGAACTGATTCATTTCATATACAAAACACGGCTGATCCTTCCTCGTTATAAAGGTTCAGCCGTGTTTTTTGTTTCGGCGGCTTCCAAAACTTACCGCGTGTGTATTTGCATATCGTCCGCTTTCCGGGGAAATCTATGCTTGCGATACCCAAACGCACAGAAATGTGCAACAAATCGAAAAGGAGAAACGATTATGTCCAGCAAGAACAGCAATCAGATCAACGTCCCCGAGGCGCGCAGCGCCATGGATAAGTTCAAGATGGAAGCCGCCAGCGAAGTCGGCGTCAACCTGAAGAACGGCTACAACGGCGACCTCACCTCCCGCGAGGCCGGCTCGGTCGGCGGCCAGATGGTCAAGAAGATGATCGAGTCCTACGAGAAGAGCCTGTAAGGAACTTTTCGGGAACCATAAAAGAGGCGCTGCCGAACGGGCAATGTCAGGAAGATAGGATAGCAGAACCCTCCCGTCACGAAATAATGTGGCGGGAGGGAATTTTTTTGCAAAAAAGGCTTGACAAATAGCAAAAAGTATGCGGCTCGCTTTCTCAACGCGTTGAGAAAGCGAGCCCTTGTGATTAGAAAAGTGTCCACCCCATCCAATCACAAGGAGGCAACGATTATGACTGTAAGCCAAGTCAAAAATGCACTCACAAACATCATTTCGGAACTGTCAAAAACGCCATGGCTCTTTCTTCGCAACCCCGGGAAGGACTTTACCAGAAAACGTAAGCTTTCTTTCCGCATTGTCCGCTTCAAGATTTCGGACGATTCTTACGAGACTGTTATCACAAACCTCGACCTCCCTCCGGATGATCTCAAGCTGCTCTATGCCATGCGTTGGGGTATTGAAACCTCTTTCCGTGACCTCAAGTACACGATTGGCCTGTCCGCTTTTCATTCCAAAAAAGTGGAGCACATCCTCCAGGAAATTTTCGCAAGGCTTACCATGTACAACTTCGCCGAGCGCATCACCACTTGCGTGGTCATTCGCTGCGGCAGCAAAAAGCACGCCTACCAAGCCAACTTTTCCGCCGCCGTACATGTTTGCCGCGAATTTCTCCGTGGAAATGTGCATCCACCCGATGTTGAAGCCTTGCTTGCACGTTTTATTTCCCCTGTCCGACCCGACAGAAAAAGAGCGCGTAAGCTCACCCCGAAAGGCTTTGTCAGCTTCCTCTACAGAGTAGCATAACCGCGCTCTTTTGAAAAGTATTTTTCGGCAGACTTGCGTCTGCTTCCTTTTCACGCCCTTTTTGCTGCATTCAGAGCGCTGCCCCACAAAGGACAGCGCTCTGAATTTGCTCGGTTTTATTCAGCTGCTGCTATCTTCCTGACATTGGCCGGTCGGCAGCGCCTCTTTTTCATTTCGCACTCAGGCGGAGCGCATCGCGTCCAGCTGGCCCATGCTTTGCAGCGCCGGCCGCAGCGCCGTGTAGAGGATCGGGGCGACGACCATCGCCGCAGCCGCGTTGATGGCGGAAGCCGGAAACTTGCTCGCCATCGCCGCCCAGACCGTGTCCGCGGGATAGCCGTACACAAAACGCTGGAAGAGAAACGTCTTGAGCATATAGAGCGCGACGTACGTCCACGCGCCCGCCGTACAGGCCAGCACATTGCGCTTGTGGTCGTCCGCCCGGCGTCCGCCGGAAAAGGCGAGCTTGCCGCAGACCCACGCCATGATGAATTTGGAGACGAATGTGATGACGCTCTCCATGCCGTACCCCGTCTGGACGTCGTAGATCAGGCTGCCGAGGCCGGAGGCTAGGCCGCCGAACACCGGCCCCATCAGAAGAGCGCCGAGCAGCGATACGGGGTTCGCCATGCGCACCTTGCTGCCCAGCAGCGGAAAGCTGATCATTGTCGCCACATAGACCAGCGCGGTCAGCAGCGCAGCGTAGACGACCTTTCGCGTCGAAACCGTCTGTTTCACGGGTGATCCCCCCTTTTGAAGTACAGCCGCATCATACCGCTCAACTGACCATGTTAAAATACCCAAATCTAATATTTATTATAAGACCAGATCGCAGCAAAAAAGAGGAGCCGACAGGCTCCTCTTTGGGGACGAGGCTGTTACAGCGCCGCCTCGACCGCCTTTTTGACGTTCTCCATGGACTCGGTCGGCTCAAAGCGGGAGACGATGTTGCCCTCGCGGTCAATAAGGAACTTGGTGAAGTTCCACTTGATGTTGCCGTTGTTCTTGTAGTCCTTGTCCATCTTCTTGGCGACGCCCGACATCACCAGCGCCTGCGGGCCCTTACCGAAGCCCTCGAACTTCGTGTTCTCGGTCAGCCACTTGTAGAGCGGAATGGCGTTCTCGCCGTTGACGTCGATCTTGCCGTACTGTGGGAAGGTGATGCCGAAGCGGCCCGTGCAGAAGGTGTGGATCTCCTCGTTGTCGCCGGGGGCCTGGTTGCCGAACTGATTGCAGGGGAAGTCCAGGATCTCGAGGCCCTTGTCGTGGTCGGCGTCGTAGATCTCCTGCAGCTCCTTATACTGCGGCGTGAATCCGCAGCCGGTGGCGGTGTTGACGACCAGCAGCACCTTGCCCTTGAAATCCGAAAGCGCGACGTCCTGCCCCTTGCGGGTCTTCACGGTAAAATCATAGATATTCATAAGATAACTCCTTTCACAAGAACCAATATTTTATACTGGTCCCCTTGTCAAGACCACGAAGCGAAAAAAGATCGTGAATCATGGCTCATTGGGACATGGTATCGATTTTGCTGCCGGCGGGAGGGCGTAGCCCGACCAGAGACAGC
>Ga0310695_10013407_pt1 | contig 11279 bp, 12 predicted proteins | sample RumenRJG_04DNA_FD_203882 | JGI IMG/M metagenome (GOLD analysis project Ga0310695, IMG submission 203882) | Bovine rumen microbial communities from Lethbridge, Alberta, Canada - RJG_04 (v2) (version 2) | ecosystem: Host-associated > Mammals > Digestive system > Stomach > Rumen | place: Canada... | reverse complement strand
GACTTCTTCGGGCTTCTTGCCCAGGATCTTGGCGGCCTCGCCGGTCACGAAGCGGTGGCTTGTGCCGTGTGCGCCGTAGCGGCGGATCTTGTCTTCTTCGTAGAACTTGTAGGGGATGCCGTAGAGGTAGGCCTTGCGCGGCATGGTCTGGTGGAAGGCGGTGTCGAACACGGCCACCTGCGGGAGCTTCGGGAAGAACTTGGTCGCGCATTCCATGCCGGTCGCGTGCGCGGGCTCGTGCAGCGGGGCGAACAGGGTGATGCTGCGGATGTAGTCGATGACTTCCTGCGAGACCTTTTCGCTCTTGATGTACTTGCCGCCATGCACCACGCGGTGACCGATGGCTTCGATCGTGTCGATGAGCTTCTGGTCGCCCAAGAACTTCTGGACTTCGGCGACGGCTTCGGCATGCGTCGGACAGTCGAAATTGAAGTCGATGTTGCCTTCGGGGCCCTTGGCCTTGATGTGACCGTCTACGCCGATGTTCTCGACGAGGCCGCTGGAGATGGACTGCTTGGTCTGGGTGTCGATGACGGCAAACTTGACCGAGGAACTGCCGCAATTTAAGACGAGTACGCGCATAGTAATAATTCTGTGGTTTGTGTTTGAAATTGTTGTGTTGGAAATTATAGTATTTTTACCTACATTGGGGGTGATGCCCTCCAAAAACACCCGTATATTGGTAACTCACGAGTTCCCGGCGGTTTATGACCGGGAATCCCGCGTTTTGCTGCTGGGCTCGATTCCGTCTCCCAAGTCCCGCGAGGTGGGATTCTATTACGGGCATCCGCAGAACCGCTTCTGGAAAGTGCTCGCCGAGGTTCTCGGCGAGGCCGTCCCCGAGTCGATTCCCCAGAAAAAGGCGATGCTCAAGAAGCATCACGTCGCGCTGTGGGATGTGCTGGAAAGCTGTACCATCGTAGGGGCGAGCGACACGAGTATCGAGGATGCCGTCCCGAACAGGATCGGCGAACTCGTGAGGAAGTCGAAGGTCTCCCGCATTTTCTGCACGGGTGCGACTGCCCACAAGCTTTACCAAAAATATTGCGCCAAGGAGGTCGGCATGGACGCCGAAAGGCTGCCGTCGACATCGCCCGCGAATTGTGCCGTATCCTTCGAAAAGTTGGTCGAAGCGTACAATGTGATTGTCCAAAAATTCTAAATTCATGGTGATGTTCAAGAAAATCGCAGAATTCGACAACCGCGTGTCGGTCTATTGGACCAACCGCCATTTTTCCGAGAAGACGACGAAGTTCCTCAAGTTTTACGTGCGTCTCGGCGATGGCTACATCTGGGCCCTTTTTGCGCTCTGTCTTTTTCTGTACCTCGGTTGGAATGCCTTTTGGCCGATCCTGGCCCAGGCTGTTGTCGCCATCGTCGTTGCGCTGGTTATTTACGAAGGGGTGAAGCTTTCGACCAGGCGCCCGCGCCCGTTTGCCGCGAACCCGCAAATCAAGGCGGAAGTCCCGCCGCTCGACAAGTACAGTTTTCCCTCGGGCCATACGATGAACAACCTCGCGGTCGCGAGCGCCGTTTTCTTTTGCGTTCCGCAATTCGGCTGGATCATGGTCCTGCTGCCGCTCACTTGGGGCCTGCTGCGCGTGTATTTTGGCGTGCATTGGCTTACCGACATCATCTGCGGATTCCTGCTCGGCATTTTGAGCTTCGTGATTGCCCATATCGCGTGGGTGCTCGTCTCGCCGGCTGTGCTCAAGGCACTCGGTATCGAGGGGGTCTAGGTGGATTTTGTCCAGGCGTCGGATTTTTTCAGGAACCTCGCCTCGGATGAGCGCGTGTTCCTCCTGGTGCGTCATGGCGAACGCAACCACATTACGCCCGCCGATCCCGATTACGGTGCGCATGTAGGGCTCACGGAACGTGGGCGCGAGCAGGCTTTGGCGCTCGGCAAGGCAATTCCCGCCGATGGCGATATCGTATTCTTTTCGAGTCCGGTCGGGCGCTGCATGGAAACGGCGAAGTATATCGGCATGGGCCGCGAAGGTTGCGCGTCAAGTGAGCCGCAGGTGGAAGCGCTCGGCTGCCTCGGTGATTTTTTCGTACAGGACAAAGATTCTTTTGAGAAGGTCTTGAAGGAAGGCTTTTACGAAGGCATTTGCGCCTGGCTCATAAACGAGGCCTCGGGTGGTCCGCGCCATGGCGACGAGGCGTTCTATCCGCTTTCGGACCGTGCCGAAGAAATGCTTTCGATGATGCTTGAAAAGGGGAATGCGCGCTTCAACATCTTCGCGACGCATGATGCCTGGGTGGTCCCATGCCTCACGCATTTCTGCCACATGCGCTTTACGCCCCAGCGGTGGATGAACTACCTTACCGGAATGGCCGTAGTGACCGATGCGCAGAAACGCGTCTTCCGGATTGTTCCCGTGACCGGCCTCGAAACGGGCTGGCTGGAGTTCTAGACCTATGCCCTTGAAAATTGTACGCAACGATATTACAAAGGTCAAGGCGGACGCCATTGTCAATTCCGCTAACAAGAAACCTGTTTGCGGTGGCGGCACGGAATACCACATTTACAATGCGGCTGGTTACGACGACCTGCTGAAGGCTCGCGAAAAAGTCGGGCCGCTCAATGTCTCCGATGTGGCGGTTACGCCCGCTTTTGCCCTTAATGCGAAGTACATCATCCATACCGTAGGTCCCAAATGGAATGGCGGCGATTCGGGTGAGGCCGTTGCCTTGGCTAACTGCTACCGCGGCGCACTCAACAAGGCGTTAGAATTGGGCTGCCAGTCCATCGCCTTCCCGCTTATTTCTAGCGGTGTTTTCAGGTTCCCCAAGGATAGTGCGTTAAAGATTGCGTTGAACGCTATCGGCGAATTTCTGCAGTCGAACGAGATGGATGTTCGCCTTGTCGTATTTGACCGCAAGTCTTTCGAGGTTTCGGAAGAACTTTATAGTGATATCCAGACGTTTGTTGACGATAATTACGTACAAGATAAATACGATAATTTACGCCTGTATGCAAAAGAGCGGTGGGGCGAAAATGGCATTGTAGGTAATGAGCTGGAAGAACCGCAACGTTCCTTTGAAAAAAATGAAGACGTTGATGAAGATGATACTGCGGGCGAGTGCAAAAAACTGTGCATGTCTTTCGCCAGTGCCCGAAGTCTCGAGGATATCATCGCGGAACCGGGCCAAACTTTCTGCGACAAGCTCTTCAGCCTCATTCACGAAAAGGACCTGGACGAAGTGGAAGTCTACAAGCGCGCCAATCTCGATCGCAAGCATTTTTCCAAGATTCGCAGTAACGTAAATTACAAGCCCACCAAGAAGACTGCGCTCGCGCTCGCCATCGCCTTGCGCTTGAATATGGACGAGACGGCAGACTTGCTCGCCCGCGCGGAATTCGCGCTTTCGCCTTCCAACAGGGGCGACTTGATAATCATCTATTTTATTGAGCGACAGAAGTACGATATCTGGGAAATCAATAGCATGCTTTTCAAGTTCGGGCAACCGACTCTCGGCGCATAACTCCTCAAAAAATGGCGAAATTTCGCAAATTTCGCGGTTTTAAAATGTCGCCTGCCAAGCGACCAAATCCCCCTTTGTAACATCTATTATTGCTTTCGTCAACCGGTCGCAAACGCAAAAGTGCGAATGCGCTAAGCCAGCGACCATCACTAAGCCGCACTTATAGCGGCACGGAGGCAATATGAAAAAGGGACTTACCGAAATCGTCTTTATCCTGGACCGCAGCGGCTCCATGAGCGGGCTCGAGAAGGATACCATCGGCGGATTCAACACCACCATCGAGAAGCAGAAGAAGGAAGAAGGCGAGGCGATTGTCTCCACCGTGCTTTTCGACAACGACATGGAGGTTTTGCACGACCGCGTCTCGCTGGAAAAGATTGCGCCGCTCACCGACAAGGAATACTATGCTCGTGGATGCACCGCACTGCTCGACGCTATCGGTGGGGCCATTCACCACATCGGTAACGTGCATAAGTATGCCCGCGACGAAGATCGCCCCGAAAAGACCATCTTCGTCATTACTACCGACGGTTACGAGAATGCGAGCCGCAAGTATTCTTCCGATCGCGTGAAGCAGATGGTGGAACGCCAGAAGCAGAAGTACGGCTGGGAATTCATCTTCCTCGGTGCGAATATCGATGCCGTCGAGACCGCAAGGAATTTCGGTATCGATGAAGAACGTGCCGCAAACTACGTGAATGATTCGACCGGAGTTGGCGTTATGTATGAGGCGCAATGCTGCCTTATGAGCGATATCCGCCAGAACCGCAAGAACGGCCGTAACTGGAAAAAGAATGTCGATGATGACTACGTTCGTCGCGGCAACCGCACGAGGTAAGCTATGTGCGGCGGATGTCTTGGCACAATAATTATTGTGCTTGTATTTATTAAAGTGATTCTAGGATAAGTTCTTTGATCTGCGACTTGACAGAATCCAGGTCGCTATTCGTAAGGATCGGGATGAGCTTGTTGATTTCTTCGACAGGCTTGTCCCACCAGCGCCACTTGAGTAGCATGCCGATCAGTTCGTCATCGAACCGCTTGCGTACCGGCTTAGCCGGGTTACCCACCACAATCGTGTAGGGCTCCACGTTGCTACCTACGACTGCGCTTGCGCCGATGATGGCGCCGTCACCGATATGGACTCCGGGCAGGATGACCGCTTTCTGCCCGATCCATACGTCATTCCCGATGACCGTGTCCCCCTTGAGCGGCAGGTCCTCTTTTGCGGGCGCCTTCATGTCCCAGCTTTGAAGTGTGTAGAACGGGAATGTCGAAACCGCATTCATCTGGTGGTTCGCCCCGTTCATCACGAACTCTACGCCGGCTGCAATTTGGCAGAACTTTCCGATAATCAGCTTGTCGTTGTTCCACGGGTACAGATGCGTCACGTGGCTCTCGAATTCGCTGTCGGCAATGTAGGTGAAGTCGCCCACGACAATTTGCGGGTTCTTGATAGTCGGTTTTACGTAAATTTCCTTGTCGTAACCAGCAATCGGGTGGACTGTCATCGGATCGGGAAAGTTGTTGGACATAGGGGACCTCATAGGGAAAGGTAATAAAAAATTCCTATATTCTCCCATATGAAACGGATATTTTTTATAGCACTCGCCTGCGCGGCCATGTTTGCATCGGCTGCCGAGGACATCAAGATCGTCAAGGTCAACGACAGCAACTTCGAAAAAGAGGTTCTGCAGTCCAAGAAGCCGGTCATTCTGGATATTACTTCCACGAGCTGCCCGCCGTGCCTCATCATGATTCCGACGCTTATCGGCATCGCGAAGAACTATCCCGACATCAAGATTGCGACAGTCGGCATCGACGAACCGGGCATTGACAAGATCAAGGCTTCGCTGCCTATACAGGCTTTCCCGACGTTCTTCCTCGTTCGTGACGGCAAGATTGTGAACCAGCTGGTCGGCGCCGTGAAGGAAAATGAACTGCTTACGGCCTTGCAGTACACTCCTTCCAAGAAGCCCGCCGCCAAGCCGAAGAAGGTCAAGAACGCGAGCAAGAGTCTCGTGTGCAAGACTCCCGGACAGTTCAACGGTCTCAAGAACCTGGTGACCATCTCGTTCGTGTTCGGTGATTACGAAATCGAGAACGTGGATATCGTGACGGACGTGTTCGTTCCGCCGGAAATGAGCGACAGGCGCGATCAGATGATGGATCATGTGCGGTCGAGCGGAAAGGGCGAGGTGACCCCGACGATGACCGGATTCCAGATCCACATCGACAATAATTGCAGGTTCATGAAGGCGATGGACATGAAGCGTACGTCCACGTACGGCGAGATGCGTGCCGGCCTCGAACTGCAGGGATTTACCTGCCAGTAGTCGCGGTTGGAATAGGCGCGGAGATGCGCGCGCCGTCAAAATAATATACATTACGGGTATGGATACTACATCGGGTACATACCGCCGTATTTTTGTGCTGGGCTCCGGCTTCAGCAAGTCTTTCTGTCCGCAGATGCCGACGCTCCGCGACCTGAACGAGCGCATTCCTTTCGGCATTCCGGACGAGTTCCCGCACCTGCGGGAATACTGCACGCGTTTTCTGGAACTGTGCAATAACCAGCCGGACTACCTGAACATCGAGAGGCTTTCGACTTCGATCCTTTCGGCGCAGATTTTTCCGGGCGTACGCGAAAGCCTGTACCATTCCAGCCTGCGTTTTGAACTGCTTCGTTTTATCGCGAGCGAGATTCGCCATGACCGCGCGATGGATGCCGATTCCGCGGCGGTGCTCCGCAAGTTCCTTTCGGGCTGCGAGAATTGCCCGGGCGAGGGTGTGCGCGACACGCTGCTGCTTTCGTTTAACTACGATACGCTTGTCGAGGACGTGATTGCCGCTGATCCCGAGATGGATGCGCGAGTTGCGGTGGATTACGGCGTGCGCATTGATCGTGCCGACCGCAGTGCGGTACGTGCCCCGAGGACGCTCACGGTTGACTTGCTCAAGCTGCACGGTTCGCTCAACTGGTACCCGGTCAAGGGCGCTTCGGACCCGCTCGACCTCAAGAACGTGTGTCAGGTGGAACCTTGCGACAGGAGTTTCCCCATCTATCGCGAAGATACGCCCATCTACATCCCGATGGCGCACGCGAAGGAATCCTTCTTGCGCGGGAGCCTCTTCAACCTGCTCTGGAGCAAGGCGGACTACTACCTGAAAAATGCGCAGGAGATATACTTCCTGGGTTACGGATTCCCGAAGACGGACATGAACAACCTGGAATTCTTGCTTCGGCACCGCGAACGCTTCAAGAAAGTGGTGGTTTTCGAGCCGGAGGGCTCCGCCGTGCTCGAAAGGCTGCGCCGCCTGCTGGGCGACATGGTCGTGAGCTGCGACGCCAAGGAATACCTGTCGAATTTCTAGAAAAATCCGGTGACACATTCGCCTCCCTGGGGTGTTATACCTTAAAAAGGGAGGTTTTGCATGAAAATCCTGATATTGAATGCCAGCCCGCGTCGCAATGGCACCATTTCGCAGGCCGTCGAGCGCTTTGCCGACGGCGTGAGCAACTCGTTTACGGGAGATTTCTCCGAGGATGTCCGCGTGGACGTGGTGAACGTGAACGACCTGAAGTTCGCGGCTTGCAGGGGGTGCATGCAATGCCGCCATTGCGGGCAATGTTGCCTCCCCGAAGACGACGCGCACCGTGTCGCCGAAAAGATTGCCTCCTGCGACGTTCTGGTAGTGGCCGCTCCCGTATACTGGGGCAATATGCCCGGAACGCTCAAGATGCTCTTCGACCGCATGGTCTATGCATTGATGGGTGAATCCAAGCTCGGAATCCCGAAACCGCTCCATAAGGGTAAGGACGCCTATATCATTACTAGCTGCACGACCCCGTTCCCGTTCAATTTCTTCTGCAGGCAGACCTCCGGCATGGTGGCCGCGCTCAAGGAGATTTTGGGCACGGCGGGCTTCAAAATTCGCGGAAAAGTGGTGATTCCGGGCACAAAAGCCCAAAAAGGCCTACCCGCGCATGCCGGAAAAAGCGCTTACCGGCTGGGCTTCTCGGTAGCAGTTTAATTTTCTAAATTTGCGGTGACACTTTTGACCTCCATAGGTGTTACACAGGCATGGAAAGGACAAATCCCGCAGACCGCATGACGTTTTCGAAGCTGTACGAGGTGTACGCCCCGATGGTTTACCGCCGCGCCATGTCCCTGTTGAAGGACGAGTCCGAGGCCGAGGATATGGTACAGAATGTTTTCTTGCGCGTTTACGAACGCTGGGACAGTCTGGACGTATCGCAGCCGTCGAGCCTTTTGTGGAATACGGCGACGAGGCTCTGCCTCAACCGCATCCGCGACAAGAAACGCCGCGGTCTCGATATGGATACGAGCGAACTTCTGCTTTCGATCGCCTGTGCGGACGATGAACAGGATTCCTTCGCGGCCAGGAACATCCTTTCGAAAATTTTTTCGAAGGAACAGGAATCGACAAGGACTATTGCGGTGTTACACTATGTGGACGGCATGACGCTCGAAGAAACTGCCCGCGAGGTGGGGCTTTCGGTGAGCGGCGTGCGCAAGCGCTTGCGCGGATTGCAAGCCAAGGTAAAAGATCTGGAGGTAAAGTGATGATCCCCGATTGGAAACTGGAAAGATACTTGACGGGCGACTTGCCCGCCGCCGAGATGCGCGAGATTCGCGAACTCGAGAAAACGGACGAGATTTTCGCCAATCGCGTAAAGCTCATGCGCGAAGATAATGCGGCAATCCTCCGCAAGATGCCTTTCGAAAGGCTTTCCGAAAAGTTGGACGCTATGCCGGGCCGTTCGGGTTCTGCCGGCAATACGGTGCGCGTGAATTTCAAGCTTGTCAAGTTCGCTGCCGCCGCGGCCCTCGTGCTCGCGGTGGTGTCGGTGGCTCTCTTCGGCCAGCGCGAAGTTATGGCCCCGGCTACGGATGGCGCGCAGGTCATGGATGTCGCGATGGTCGACGTTCAGGATGACGGTACGCGCATCAAGGGCCTGGACGCCCGCATGGAAGTCTGGAAGAAGACGGGTGACAGTGCCGTACAGATGTCCAATCTGGATGCCGCCCGCGAAGGCGATGAAATCCAGCTGCGCTATTCGGTGCCCGAAAAATGTTTTGGTCTGCTGTTCAGCATGGACGGTAACGGAGCCCTCACGATGCATATGGGCAATGAGAACCGTGCCATAGAACTTGAACCCGGCAAGATGACGACATTGCCGTTTGCCTACAAGCTCGATAATGCGCCCAAGTTCGAGAAGTTCTTCTTGTTGACTTCGAAGAAAAATTTTTCTATCGAAGCGGACAATATCGACGCTTCGCTTAAGCAGGAAGGGGTCCGTGTAGTCAGCTTTACGCTGCGCAAGGATGGAGGAAATCGCTAATGAAAAACTTAATCGAAAAATTGGATTCGTCCATTATACTTCAAGTTCTGTCCTTGGTTCTTTTGCTTGTCCTTGCGGCGACATCGGGTTCGCAAGCAGCTCAGGCGACATCTAACGCGCAGATCAACCGCTACGTGATTGCGGTAAGCGCGAATTATGGTGGAGAGGGCCGTCCGGTTCTCCGCTATGCCGAAAGCGACGCGAAGTCTTTCGCGAAGGTGCTCGGTGAAATGGGCGGAGTGCAGTCGGGCAACGTGATTTTGGTGAAGGAACCGGGTGTAGCCGGACTTCAGAAGCATTTTGACGGACTCGATAGCAAGATTGCGCAGAACAAGAACAGCTCCGGTCGTAACGAGGTACTCTTTTATTACAGCGGTCATGCCGACGAGAAGGGCCTGCGCCTCGGCAAGGAAGTCTATGCCTGGAAGGAACTGCGCAAGCGCATCGATGCCATGAAGGCTGACGTGAAGATTGCGGTGATCGATGCCTGCGGTTCGGGTGCGATTACGCGCCTCAAGGGCGGTGTCGCCGTTCCCGCTTTCATGGTGGACCAGAGCAGCGATATGAAGGGCTATGCTTTCATCACCAGCAGCACGCAGGATGAATCTAGCCAGGAAAGCGACAAGCTGAAGGGCTCCTTCTTCACGCATTCTCTGGTGAGTGGCCTCCGCGGTGCGGGTGACCTTAGCGGTGATGGCAAGGTGACGCTTTCCGAAGCCTACCAGTTCGCTTTCAACGAGACTCTGCAGAAAACCGAGACGACGCTGGGCGGAGCGCAGCATCCGAGTCGCGACATGAATCTCGCTGGTACGGGTGATGTGGTGATGACGGATTTGCGCAGCACGAGTGCCGGACTCGAACTTGACGAAGATGTAGACGGACGCCTTTTCATCCGTGACGAGAAAGGCGTGCTTGTGGCCGAACTTTACAAGAAATCTGGACGTGCCATGAGCCTCGGCTTTCCGGCCGGCAAGTATACGGTGCGCCTGGAACGCCCTGCCGAGTACAAGGAAACGACCGTGACCCTGCAGGACAACTACCGCGCCCGCCTTTCCCAGAAGCAGTTCGCCGCAGTGTCCGCCGAGAAGACGACCCTCCGTGGCAGTGTTGAATTCAAGAGCGAAAGGACTTGTGCCGCCGGCGATACGAATCAGTGCTCGCTCGATTCCCTTGACCGCAGCGGGACATCGCATACGACTTTCAACCTCTATGACCATGACAAGGAACCGCGCAAGGGCGTACAGATTGGCCTCTTTGCCACGCGTTCTGAAGACTATTTTATCGGTTCGCAGTTGAGCCTTTTCGTGAACAGCGCGAACAAGGATATGCGCGGCCTGCAGGTGACGGGACTCTTGAACTTGGCTGAAAATGTGGATGGCGCCCAGATTTCGGGAACCTTAAACTACGCCGAAAGCTTCCAGGGACTTCAACTGGGCTTTGTCAACTTGGTCAACGACAAGTCTGACGGTGTCCAGATCGGCTATGTCAACGCCGCATTCGATACGTTGGGCTCTGTGCAGGTGGGCTTTGTGGATCTTGCCAAGCAGGTTGATGTGCAGGTAGGTTTTGTAGATGTGGCGGGTTCATCCGATGTGCAGGTGGGCTTTGTGAACGTGGCTCCCAAGGCCGATGTCGAGGTCGGCTTCGTGGATGTCGCGGGCAAATCCGATGTGCAGGTGGGCTTCACGAACGTCTCTTACAAGCAAGGCGGTACGCAGGTCGGTTACGTGAATACGGCGACGCACTCCAAGGGCCGTCAGGTGGGTTTCGTGAACGTCTGTCTTGAATGCGAGAAGACCCCGATTGGTTTCGTGAGCATCGTGGGTAACGGCGTATGGTCCGGCTCTGCCTACGTTAACGAGATGGGCGCCCTCGGAATCTCCCTCCACTTGGGAACGGCCTACTTCTACACGGCATTTGAAGGCGCGCGTCTCTTCGAAGAGGGTTCGGACTTCAGTCACTTCAGTGACACCTGGGAAAGCGGCGTCGGTTTTGGAACGCAGTTCGGCTCGTATGGCAGCCACTTCGAACTCGAATACACGCACTTCAATACCTATGACAGGTTCCGCATGAACGATGTTGATTGGGGGCACCACCACCGTCTGCGCCTGGGCTATGTGTACCGCCTGCTTCCGGGAATCGGTCTCGGTGTCGGTGGAACTATGAACGTGGCGACCCAGGGTAAGCATGACGACGTGCTCCTCAAGCCGCTCGGCGAATACCACGACGATGTGGGGAGCAAGAACCACAAGGGCCGCGTGTGGCCGGGATTCTACTCGGGCATCACTGTTGGAAAATTCTAAAAAACAAGTGACACTTTTTGCTCCTTTGAGTGTTACAATGGCAAATAGGGATTCCTATTTGCTATTTTTGATTGGAACGCGGGAATTTTGTTGAAGATTTATACTAGCATTATCGT
>Ga0310695_10013406_pt1 | contig 11279 bp, 5 predicted proteins | sample RumenRJG_04DNA_FD_203882 | JGI IMG/M metagenome (GOLD analysis project Ga0310695, IMG submission 203882) | Bovine rumen microbial communities from Lethbridge, Alberta, Canada - RJG_04 (v2) (version 2) | ecosystem: Host-associated > Mammals > Digestive system > Stomach > Rumen | place: Canada... | reverse complement strand
GACTGGTCCATGCGCTCGTTCCACGGCTACGCGACGAGCCGCGGCTCGTCCTACAACGCCTATCTGATCCTCGACGACAAGGTCACGCTCATCGACACGGTCAAGGAGCCGTTCAAAGAGGAGCTCCTCGCGCGCATCTCGTCCGTCATCGACCCGTCGAGCATCGACGTCATCGTGTCGAGCCACGTCGAGCCAGACCACTCCGGCTCCCTCCCCTTCATGATGGAGCACTGCCCGAAAGCCACCATCTACACGAGCTTCCCGCAGGGCCTCAAGGGCCTCACCGCCCGCTACGGTATGCTGCGCTACGAGCCGGTCAAGGCCGGCGACATCCTGAAAATCGGCAAGCATACGCTGCAGTTCGTGCCGACGCCGATGCTACACTGGCCGGACTCCATGGTCACCTACTGCCCCGAGGCGAAAATCCTGTTCTCGAACGACGCATTCGGCCAGCACTACGCGACGAGCAAGCGCTTCGACGACGAGAACGACCTCTCCGTGCTGTTCTACGAGGCCAAGAAATACTATGCCAATATCCTGATGCTCTACGGCATGCAGGCGCAGAAGGCCATGAAGGCCCTCGCCCCGCTCGATATCCAGATGATCGCGACCGGCCACGGCATCATCTGGCGCAAGCACATCCAGAAAATCCTCGCCGCCTACCAGAAATGGTCCTCATTCGAGCTCGAGGACAAGGCCGTCGTCGTCTTCGACTCCATGTGGGGCACGACCGAGTCCATGGCCAAGACCATCACCGAGGCGTTCCGCGACAAAGGCATGCCGGTATCCTACTACGACATCAAGAAAAACGAGATGTCCGACATCGTCACCGACATCCTGACGAGCAAATACCTCGCCGTCGGCAGCCCGACCATCAACAACCAGATGATGCCGACCATCGCCGGCTTCCTCTGCTACCTCAAAGGCCTCGCGCCGAAGAACCACAAAGCCTTCGCATTCGGCTCCTACGGCTGGGGCGGCCAGAGCATCCAGCAGGTCGACCAGGAACTCCGCATCGCCGGCTGCGATATCGCCATCCCGATGATCCGCGTCGCCAACAAGATGACCGAAAAAGACGAAGACAATATCCGCGCCGCCATCCAGGCGCTCTGAAGCCAGAAAAAAAGAGGGGCCGTCCGCACGAAAATGCTTTCGTGCGAACGGCCCCTTTTTTCTATACCAAGATCACCAAAGCCCGAGGACTTTCCACCATGCCGCACCGATCGTCAGGTAGATCAGCGTCGTGATGGTCGTCATGACGAAGCCGTTCTTCCACCACTCGCCCTGCGACACGTAGTCGGCGCCGAAGTAGATCGGCGCGCAGCCGTTGCCGTAATGCGTCAGCGAAATCGGCACGTCGGCGAAGATGCCGAACACGATGGCCGTCAGGAGCGGCGGTGCACCGACCGCGACCGTCACAGCGATGAACGCCGCGTACAGGGCGCTGATGCGCGCCGTGACGCTCGCGAAGCAGTAATGGATATAGGTGTAGAACAGCAGCAGGATCAGCGCCGAGATCACCCAGCTGAGCCCGAGCGACGAGATGGCCGCGCCCGCCGACTCCGCCATCCATTTGATGATGCCGGATTTCGACAATGCCGTCGCGAGCGTCATCAGCGAGCCCATCCAGAACATCGCGTCCCAGGCGCCCTTCTCCTTGATGACATCCTGCCAGTTGATGACGTCGACGATGACCATGATGCAGACCGCCGTCATCGCGACCGGCGTCGCGCCGATATGCGTGAGCCCCGACGTCGCCCAGAAAAACAGCGACCCGAGGAAGATGACGAGCAGATATTTCTCCGCCTTCGACATCGGGCCCATCGCCGTGAGCTCCTTCTGCGCGAGCTCCTTCGCGTGCGGGATGCTCACGAGATCCGGCTTCGTCAGCTTCAGCATGACATACGGCACGAGGAGCAGCGCGAGCAGGCCCGGCACGATCGCCGCGAGCGCCCAGTCCATCCACGTAATCTCCACACCGAGCGCCTTCGCCGCGAGCGCCACGCAGAGCGGGTTGCCCGCCATCGACGTCACGAACATCGTGCACGTCACCGCATCGCTGTGATAGCCGACCTGGATGAGATACGTGCCGATCTTCTTCGCCGTCTCGCCCGGCTCCGAGCCGAGCGCCTTCGCGAGACTCTGCACGATCGGATACATGATGCCGCCCCCGCGCGCCGTGGCCGACGGCGTCGCAGGCGAGATGATGAGTTCACTGAACGCGATCGCATAGCCGAGCGAAAGCGCGCTCTTGCCGATGGCGCGGATGATGGCGAACGCGATGCGCCGCCCGAGCCCGCTCTTGATGAAGCCGCGCGAGTACAGGAACGCGCAGACGATCAGCCAGATCGTCGAGTTGCCATACCCGGCAAGCGCATCCTTCGTGCTCAGTAGCCCCGTCAGCACCGAAAACGTAATCGCGATAAACGCGACCGCACCGATCGGCAGCGGATGCAGGATGAACCCGACCACCGTCGCGATGAACACCGCCGCCAGATGCCAGCCGAGCACCGTCACGCCCGCCGGCGGCGGCAGGAACCACAGCACCGCGCCGACCAGCAATACGATCAGCGCACTCTTCTGATTCTTACTCATGCATACCACTCCCTTGACTTTCCCTACTTCCACATCCCTTCTGTTTACAACCTTACATTTCGACAAAACCAGCCCGAATCCTGCCAGACGAACCAAAATCCGTCAGAAAAATCAGCAATCTCCCACGCTAAAGACACGCCACCCGCCGCAGAAACAAACAAAAACCGGGCCCCACACGGAATACGCAGTACCCGGTTCTTTTCTTCTCCGCCCGATCCAGCAGGGGCTCAATCCTCCTGCCAGCGGAAGTACGCGGCGGTGCGGCGGAGGCCGTCCTCGAGGGTTGTCTCGGGGCTCCAGTGGAGGCCCCTGCGCGCCTTCTCATTCGACAGCACGGAGCGGTAGATATCCCCCTCGCGCACCGGACCGTGCGCGACCTCGATCGCGCGGCTCTCGATGCGCCCGAGGATGTCGACGAGGTTGTTCAGGCTCGTCTCGGTCTGCGCGCTCAGGTTATACGCCGTATTCACCTGCTCCGTCACGAGCGCCGCCGCGATGCCGCGCGCGATATCCCCCGCATAGATGAAGTCGCGCGTCTGCCCGCCATCGCCGAAGATGGTCAGCCCCTCGCCGCGCGCCGCGCGCTTCGCGAAGATGCTGATCACGCCGCCCTCACCCTTGTCGCCCTGCCGCTCGCCGTAGACGTTGGCGAAACGCAGCACGACGTAGTCGAGCCCATACATCCTCTGGTACAGCGCGAGATAATGCTCCACCATCACCTTCGTGAGCCCATAGAACGACATCGGATGCAACGGCAGTTCCTCCCGGAGCGGCAGCTGATCCTCCGTCACATCCCCGTAGGCCGCCGCCGTCGACGCGAACACCACGCGCCGCACCCCGCTCGCGCGCGCCGCCTCCAGCACGTTCACCGTCCCCATGATATTCTCATCCGCATCGAAATACGGGTCCCGGATCGACGCATCCACCATCGTCTGCCCCGCGAGATGCACGATCGCGTCAAAATGCCCCTCCGCGATCTCCCGCCGCGCCGCATCATCCCGGTCATCCATCTCCCAGAACGTGAACCCAGACGCCGGCAGATGCTCCCGCAGGCCCGTGCTCAGATTATCCAGCACCGTCACCGCGTGCCCCAGCGCCAGCAGATGCCGCACCAGATGCGACCCGATGAACCCGGCCCCGCCCGTAACCAAAACTTTCATTTCCTATCACGATCCTCTATCCCCAGAAGGTTCGAAACCAACAGGTTATATTATAAGCCGGTTTCCCGCGTGCGGCAACCATCCGCGCCCGGTGTTTACGCAAAATTTATTGGGGAGCAGGAAGGATCGAGAAGATTCCGGATGACTTTCTATCCGACCCTGCCATCCTGCGGACGTTTTATCACCCGGCCGCCCTGCAACGTCACGAGGAAGTCGGCGTGCTTTACCATGGACATCCGGTGCGCGATCATGAGCACGGTCCGGCCCTTGGCGATGACGGGCAGATTGTCCCGGATCTTTTTCTCGGAAAGGTAGTCGAGCGCACTGGTCGCCTCGTCGAAGATCAGGATTCTCGGGTCCGTGAGCAACGCACGCGCGATGGCGATGCGCTGCCGCTGCCCGCCGGAGAGCAGGCTGCCACGCTCGCCGACCATGGTCTGATACCCGTCCGGCATCTCGCAGATGAACTCGTCCGCCCCGGCGAGACGCGCGGCCTCCTCGACCTCCGCGGCCGTAGCATTCGGCATCGCGATGCGGATATTTTCCCCGATGGTGCCCTGGAACAGCATCGCGTCCTGCAGCACGACGCCAATCTGCCGCCGCAGCCATGCCGGATCCACCTGCGCGAGGTCGACGCCGTCGATCCATACGCGCCCGCGGTCCGGTACATAGAGGCGCTGGATGAGCCGGGTCAGCGTGCTCTTGCCCGAGCCAGACTCCCCGACGATGCCGACCATGCTGCCGGCCGGGATATCGAGGTCGATATCCTGCACCCCCTGCTGGCTGCCCTTCCGATACGAGAAGCTCACATGCTCGAACCGGATATGCCCCTCGATGGCGGGCAGCGTCGTGCGGTTCGGGTTGAACGCCGGCTCCTGCTCCTCGTTCAGGATATCGCCGAGCCGCGCCATCGAGACGCGGACGCGCTGGAAATACTGCCACGCATCCACGAGGCGCATGACCGGCGCGACGAGCTGCCCGGCGATCATCTGGAACGCGATGAGCTGCCCGACCGTGAGCCTTGTCTGCATGACGTAGACAGCCCCGACCCAGAGGATCGCGAGCGTGAACGCCTGCTGCAGGAAAAGGGAAATGCTGCTCGCAGCGTTTGCGAGCTTCACCACGGAGAACACCGACTGCACATAACGCGCCAGCATCTCCTCGTACCGCGAGACCACGCTTTTCTCGACCGCGCTGCTCTTGACCTCCTGGATCCCCGTCAGCGTCTCGACGAGGAATGCCCGCCGCTTCGCGCCGAGCTGGAACCGCTCGTTCAGGAACCGCTGGTAGACCGGTGCCGCCACGCCGTTCAGCAGGGCGAGCAGCAGCAGGAACACCGCCGCAATCGCCGTCAGGACGGGGCTGTAGAACAGCAGCACCGCGAAATACAGGATGGCGAACAGGATGTCGAGCACGATCGTCAGGCTCGACCCCGTCAGGAACGTCCGGAGATTCTCGAGCTCGCCCATGCGCGCCGTGATGTCACCGACCATCCACCGGTCAAAATACCGCCGGGGCAGCCGCGTCACCGCCTGATACAGATTGCTGCCGAGGATCGCGTCCATGCAGCTCGTGATATCCGTGAACAGATAGCTCCGGAGCCCCCGCATCCAATGCTGGAACAAGGCGATCATCAGCATGCCGGCGAGCAGCACATCGAGCGTCCCGACACTCCGATGCACGAGCACCTGATCGATGATGACCTGCATGAAAAGCGGCGCCGCGAGCCCCGCCCCCTGGATCAGCAGGGAGAGCAGGAAGACATTCCGGAGCAGCCCGCCGTACTTGCGCAGGACGGGCAGGAACCAGCGCAGCCCGAATCTCTGCTTTTCCTGCTCGAGCTCGTAGCGCCGCGTGAGCAGGATCACCGTCCCGTCAAAATCCGGGAGCAAGGCGGCCTGTTCCCTAGCCGCCACGCAATGCCAGTCCCCCGCCGCACCCCGCGCGAGGAAAGGCAGCGGCACGCTCGCGAGCGATTCCCGCCGTATGCCCCGACGCAGTCTCGCCTTCAGGCCGAGATCCTGCGCGGCCCGCAGCAGCGTCGCGTCGCTGACCCTCCCCGGCTCGAGGATATACGCGCGCTCCAGCTGGTGGATATCCACCGGGATCTCGAGTTTCTTTGCTGCTGCCGCGAGGGCCTGCAGGCCAGTATCCACTTCCCGCATGCTCATCTCTCCCTCAAGGCTTCACTCGTGTATTTTCGGAACGGATCTAGGAAGAAATCGATGATCCGTTTCTGCCGGATCTTGACCTCTGCCGTCACGTGCATACCGGGCGAGATCTCCCCCTGCATGCCGAACAGCCCGAGCTTCGTCGTCTCCGGGCGCAGCAGCATGCGGTACTTCTCATAGGTCGTCGGGTCGCGTTCGTCGCTCGCCGCATCCGCACTGATCTCCTGCACCGTTGCCTTCACCGTGCCGAACTTCTGGAAGTTGAACGTCTCGACCTTCACCTTCGCGTCCTGCCCGTCCTCGAGGAAACCGATATCCTTGTTGTCTGCCCATACCTCGAACTCGAGATCCGCGTCCTCCGGCACGATCATCATGAGCGCCTGCGCGTCCGTGACGATGCCGCCGACCGTATGGACCGCGAGCCCGTAGACCCGGCCGTCGCACGGTGCCGTGATCGTCGCCATGCGCGCGTCCTCGTCCGCCTTCTTGATTTCCTCCTCGATCGCGTAGTACTGCTTCTTCGACTCCACGAGCGTCGTCATGACATCCTTCTTGTAGCTCTCGTCGGTATTGCGCAGCTGCTCCTCCGCCTCGCTGAGCTCAGCGCGGGCCTGCGTCAGTTTGTCCTGCTGGCCCTGCATGTTCTTCTCGAGCTCCACGCGCTGCGACTGCTGCTCGAGCAGCTGGAACTCCGAGATGGCGTGCTCGTCGAGCAATTTCTGCAGGCGATCCTCTTTCTCCTTGGCGATCAGGTACATGTCGTGGTATTTCTCATAGCCGGACTCGGCCTCCTCGACAGCCCCTTGCCGCTGGGCCACGGTCTGCGCAGCTGCTGCCCGGCTGGCGCGATACTGCCCCTGTCGGCTCTCATAGAGCATCTGCTCCGCGAGGCGGTCATTCTCCGTCAGCGCGTCGTCCGAGCCGATTTCGAGCGGCTTGCCGTCGAGCTCCGCCTCGAGCCGCTTGATGTCGAGCGCGTAGTACGCCGCCCGCTTGCTCAGGCTGTCGTAGTCCGCATCCGTCGACGTCGGGTCGAGCACGACCAGCACATCGCCCTCCTTGACCAGATCACCGTCCTTGACCTTGATCTCCCGGATGATGCTCTTGTTCTTGACCTGCACCGTCTTGACCTGTCCCGATGGGATGACCTTGCCCTCGGCCACGGCCGTCTCGTCGATATGTCCGAGGAACGACCAGGCCAACAGGGCCGTCAGCAGCAGCAGCACCGAGTACAGCACCAGGCGCCCAACCGGCGACGGCGGCGTCTCCGTGACCTCGAGGATGGCCGGCAGGAACTCCGTATCCCGCTCGTCCTCCCGTCCATGGATAAAGTTATGCCAACGCGCTTTGAGACTCAAGACAAATCCCCTCTCTGCTGCAAATACAAATCGCGATAGATGCCCGGCCGCGCGGCGAGCTCCTGCGGCCGCCCCACGTCGACGATCTCCCCGCGGTCCATGACGAGAACCATATCGCAGTCCTCGACCGTGCTCAGGCGATGCGCGATCAGGATCACCGTCCGCCCCCTGCGGAGCTCCCGCAGGTTCTCGATGAAGCGCCGCTCCGACGCATGGTCGAGCGCGCTCGTCGCCTCGTCGAGGATCAGGATGCGCGGATCCTTCAGCAGGGCCCGCGCGATCGCGATCCGCTGCCGCTGCCCGCCGGACAGCGCACCGCCGCGCTCCCCGGCCCTCGTGTCGTACCCCTCCGGCATCTCGAGGATGAAGTCATGCGCGCCGGCGAGCTTTGCCGCCCGTATGACCTCCTCCATATCCGCATCCGGCCGGCCGAGGCTGATGTTCTCCCGGATGCTCCGGTCGAACAGATAGTTATCCTGCAGGACGACCCCGATCTGCCTGCGCAGCGATACGACATCGTAGACGCCGAGCGGCCGCCCGTCCAGCAGGATCTCCCCCTCGTCGGGCAGATACAGCCGTTGGATCAGCTTCGTCAGCGTGCTTTTGCCCGAGCCGGACCGCCCCACGATGCCGATGCAGCTGCCCGCGAAGAAGTCCGCCGTGATGTTCCGGATGGCCGGCGGATAGTCCGGCCGGTACCGGAACGACACCTCCCGGAACGCGATGTCCCCGCGGATGGCCCCGCGGACGGGATCCTGCCCCTGCTGCACCTGCCGGTCGATATCCTGCTCCGTGACGGCATTCAGGATATCCCCCATGCGCTCGAGGCCGAGCCCCGCCTGCTGCACCGACGGCCAGATCGTCAGCAGCCGCGTCAGCGGCTCCATCGCCTGCCCGGACAGCATCTGGAACGCGATCAGCTGCCCGAGCGTGAATGCGCCATCCATCACCATGTGCCCGCCGTACCAGAGGATCAGCAGCGACACCGTCGTCTGCACCACGCCGCTGAAGCCGTCGATCACGACCTGCAGCTTCGCCTGCCGGAACGTGCTGCCGACATAGCGCGCGAGCATGCCCTCCCAACGGTGCTGGAACTGCGGCTCGAGCGCCAGCGACTTCACCGTGTCGATATTCGTCAGCGACTCCACGAGGAACGACTGGCTCGCGTTCCCCGTCTGCCAGACATCGTCGACCTTTTCCCGCACCAGCGGCACCGACCAGATGCTCTGCACGACATAGAGCGGGATGACCAGCAGCGCGATCAGCGTCAGCGGCACGCTGTAATACAGCATGAACGCGATGAATACCACCGAGAAAAACACGTCGAGCAATGCGCTCAGGCCCCGCCCCGTCAGGAACTCGCGGATGCTCGTCAGCGCCTCGAGCCGCATCAGCGAGTCGCCGACCTGCCGGTTCTCATAATACGGCAGCGGCAGATGGATGAGATGCGCGAACAGCCGCGCCCCGAGGATCGCGTCGAGCTTGTTCGTCGTATGCGCGAGGAGGTACGTCTTCAGCCCCGACAGCAGCGCCTGCAGGAAGATGAACAGCAGCATGCCGCAGCCGATCACCGTCAGCGTCGAAAGGCCCCGGTTCCCGATGACCTTGTCCACGATGACCTGCGTGATGAGCGGCATGCCGATGCCCATGACCTGCAGGAAAAATCCCGCCGCGAGAACCTCGCAGAAATACCGGCGGTACCGCCGGATCACCGAAAAGAACCAGTCCAGCTGATACCGCTTCCGGAACGACGCCCAGTTCCACCGGAGAGAGAACGTCACCGCCTCGCCCGCCCAATACGACGACACCTCGCCCATGGGGACGGCCAGCGGCTCCTGCAGCGCAGAATCCAGGAAAAAGACATGATCCTCGTTGCATCCCGCGAGAATCGCGAAATGCCCATCCCTCAGCTGCACGAGCGCCGGCACCGGGACATCCCGGACCGCCTCAGGCTGGAAATGGTGGACCTTTGCACGCAAAGAGAAACGCCGCATCACCGAGCGGCACGCCACGAGCGTCAGCGCATCATCCTGCAGCGCCGCCTGATTTTGTTCTAAATATGACAAATCTTCTGCAGCACCGAAATGCCGCAGAAGCTCTGTCATGGCACGAATACCTGTATCCATAGCACCCTTTATATCGTATGATGAGACTTACAGCGTCTTCTTCCGCGCCGACGTGACCGGCGAAGCATACGCCTGCGACGCCAGCCCCCGCGACGAGCTCGTCGGCGTCAGCGAAGCCACCGAGCTGCTCTTCGACACGATCTGATTGTCGTAGAGATAGGAGAGGGACATCTTCGCATGCGTCGTCGCAGACGGTATCGAATGCGTGGAGATCCGGCCCGCCTTATCCGCGACCCGCAGCGTCTTGCCCGCTACGTTCTTGACGATCACAGAGGTCGTCGGGCCGCCCACATTGCCATAGGTCAGCACCGCATCGTTCCCGCTTCTCGTGACGTTCTTGTAATTGCCGGTCTTGATATGGATGACGTCCTTCTGCGACTCATACCCATAAATCGTCGTCGTGGCATCCCCGGCGTGCATCCAGAAATGGTCGACGCCGGTGCTCCCGTACATGCTGACCTTCTCTTTCGAGCCAGAGAAATGGCTGCCATACGGCGAGGCGTACAGGCGCGTCTCGTTGTTCACCGCCACCTTGATGATGGAGCCGGCCGCGCCCTTCAGCGTCAGCCGGTCTCCGTTGCCATAGCTGACCACCGCATCGTTTCCACTTTTCGTGACGCTCTTCAGGCTACCGGTCTTGATATGCACGACATCCTTCTGCGACTCATAGCCGTAGACCGTGTCCGTCCCGTCGCCCGCATGCATCCAGAAATGGTCGACACCGGTGTTGCCGTACATGCTCAGGTTCTCTTTGCTGCCAGACAGATGGTTGCCGTACGGCGACGAATACAGGCGCGTTTCGTTGTTCACCGCCACCTTGATGATGGATCCCGCTGCGCCCTTCAGCGTCAGCTTGTCCCCATTGCCATAGTTGACGATGGCGTCGCTGCCGCTCCGCGTGATGTTCCGCAGGCTGCCGGTCTTGATGTGCACGACATCCTTCTGCGACTCGTAGCCATAGACCGTATCCACGCCGTCTCCTGCATGCATCCAGAAATGATCGACGCCGGTGTTGCCGTACATCTTCAGATTCTCTTTGCTACCCGATAGATGGTTGCCATACGGCGACGAATACAGGCGCGTCTCGTTGTTCACCGCCACCTTGATGATGGAACCTGCCGCGCCCTTCAGCGTCAGCTTGTCCCCATTGCCATAGTTGACGATGGCGTCGCTGCCGCTCCGCGTGATGTTCCGCAGGCTGCCGGTCTTGATGTGCACGACATCCTTCTGCGACTCGTAGCCGTAGACCGTATCCGCGCCATCTCCCGCATGCATCCAGAAATGGTCGATTCCCTCGCCGCCGTGCATTGTCTGCGTCTCCTTGAGACCGGACAGGTGCGTCTCCCGGCCCGTCGCGTACAGATTCATGCCGTTGGCCTCGCGCGTCTTGATGATGTTCGTGCCGACATTCTTGAACGTGATTTTCTGGTTGTTCCCGTAGTTGAGCACGAAATCTGCACCCGAGCGCTGCGCGTTCTTCACGCTGCCCGTCATGAACTGGATGACGTCCTTCTGCGACTCATAGCCATAGACGTTCACCGAGTCATTGTTCTGATAAATGCGGAGCGTGTCCTGACCTCTGCTGCCATAGAACGAAACCGCGGCACGCATGGCGCGCGACAGATCCACCGTGACCCCGGACGTCTTCCGCGCATCGATCTTCGTGATGGCGTTCGACAGGTTCTCCGTGCCCATCGTGCCCTTGAATGCACTCGACAACGTAACGGTCGATTGATTGTCCGACAGCGTCGCCGTCTTCCAGAAATTGTCCATCGCCGCCGACTGCTTCATCATATAGCGGTACAGGACATAGCCGGCGGCATACGATGTCGAGTCGTATGTATTGTTATTCCATGCCGCACGCAAACT
>Ga0310695_10013405_pt1 | contig 11280 bp, 13 predicted proteins | sample RumenRJG_04DNA_FD_203882 | JGI IMG/M metagenome (GOLD analysis project Ga0310695, IMG submission 203882) | Bovine rumen microbial communities from Lethbridge, Alberta, Canada - RJG_04 (v2) (version 2) | ecosystem: Host-associated > Mammals > Digestive system > Stomach > Rumen | place: Canada... | reverse complement strand
AGCAGCGGCATTGTGGCATAACCCCGTTCCCCAAACATAACATTGTTATTTTTTGCGGAAACAAAATTGATATACGCGCCCGGTAAAGTCTTATTCTGCAAAACAAAAGTTCCGCCACCTAAAGCCATATTAATCCACCTTCCTATTCATAAATTTTTCAATCAATTCATCCACTTCTGCCAAAGTGTATTCCTTGCTTTCTTCCAGAACAACCATAAGAACATCTTTTCTTTCAGCATAGCGCTTACTGTTATACAGCTGTTCTTTAGTGTAAGTAACTGCTGCTTTTTCAACAACTTCAACAGTTTCAGCAGCTTCCTTTTTTGCCATAAAATCACCCCTTTACTGCCATATCAATTGTTAATGTTTTCATTAAGGTTTCATCTTCAGCCCGGTAAACAAAAGCATCATAGTTAACAAAGAAGTTTAAAACCCCTTCAACTGTTTCACCATGCATATTTGTACCACGGATTTGCTTGTTATCTTCCCGCGCTGTAATGTATTCCAAACACCAATACAAGCGTTCCAGAACATCATTAATTTCTTCTTTTTCGCTGGAAGTAGAAGGGAAATACTGGATGCAGAATAAATTTGTACGAAAATACCGCCGCCCCAAGAATTGGTTATTTGTCGGGTTGATACAGGAAATAAAAAAACAGGGTTTTAACATTCCCTGTTCCACCTTTTCCGGGTATATCTTGTAATTATCGCCAAATTCAGTATTCAAGGCAATTGAAATAGATTCAATAATTTTATTAATCATTTTAAACCACCCAAAAACTTTTTAATCTTCTTTTCCAGTATTGCCGGGGTACTTTGCATAATTTCATCTTCTGAAATTGTCAACATGAAGCGCCCCGGAACCCATCCTTGATGATTAGCCGTTCTGTGTCCATATTCTACATAGGCTGCATATTCTACCGGATTGATGATTTCCACCGTTAACATATTTCCGTTTTTGGTAATCGGAATGTCATTTGCATAATTGGCAGCAGTCCAACCGCGCCTTAATGTTCCACCCCTTTTACCTGTTTCTTTAGGATATTGCCCTACAGGTGTACGCTGAATTACTTTCCGCAATAAACGCGCCGCCAGTTCCTTGATGCAGGATTCAACAAATGCATTTACTGAATCAGCCTGAATTTTGTTCAGCTTCTTTTGAAAACTTTTCAAATCCCCGGCCTGTAACTTCCCAAGTTTGGCCATTACGCCCACCCCCGGAAAATATCCAGCAAAATTTCCTGATGTGAATAATAAACAGCGGGAACCCCGGAAACTTGATAGGTAAACACTTTGCCATTTTGTTCAATTACAATCTTTGAACCACTCATTACATCAGTTTCCGGGGCAAGAATCAGTTTTACAACTTGATTAACCCCCGCTGCTGTATCTGATTGTTGCGCCTTACTTAATGATTCAAAAGACAAACGGCAAGGCAAACTTTCCGCAACCAAAACTTCACTTTTGCGGGTTAGTTTTGTTGTTTCATCCGTTACATCCTGATACTGATAAATGGAACATGTACCCGTATACAGGCTTTCAATAGCCGCCCTTGCCTTGATTTTTGCTTTTGTCATGCCTACCATGTTACCACCTCAATTTGCGGAAACAGGAAAGCTGTTCCAAACCAGCCTTCCAGAAATAATCAATGATAGCATCCAGTAAAGCGTTTCCGTCAGCTGCGCCATCCGCAAAAACTACATTGGTATCCCCGGCCTGAATTTGTTTCACCGCGCCGGATAAATCAAAGTTAGATAATTCATCCGGGTAAAACGCCTTTTTAGCTTTTAAAAAATCAGCAATCACCATATCAATTGCATAATTCAGTAAGCCATCCGGGATTTTTGAAACATTGCAATCGTTTTTAATGAAATTGCTAACCTTATCAACTGAAAAGGTTAGCAACACATTATCATTTGTAGTTATTGTTGAATACCCTAACACCTGTAAACGTGTTTTCACCTGTTCCAGCATGATAAAACATCCTTTTAGCCTTTAGAAATAATTTTTGCAATGGCAATGGATTTAACCGGAATGTAATTGGTTCCATCATTGATGATGTTCCAGTTTGCGCCGTTTTCCAAATCGTTGTTGCTTGCGGATGCAGTCAGGCCAGCGGGTTTTTCAAAGCTGATACCGTCAACACCGATTACAAAGCGATCACGTACATACAAGGTATCCTGCCCGCCGTTGGTTTTCGGGTCACGACTCATTTCATACGGTACAGAATCGCCAATATCATCAAGGATAATAGCGCCTTCACCCAGAATATAGGTAGTATACGTGTTGTCAATGGCAGCCGGGGTAGTTTCTTCCGGATCATCAACAACCAGAGTTCCGGAATCGCCCTGAACTACTTCAACTGCAAAGATACCTTCCCCAAAGTGGCCGGAATCTTCCGTTGCAACCAGTTTAGTACCGTCATTACTCCAAGTGTAGCAGCTGATGCATTCATCATCCATGGCATTCAAGGCAGCAGCAATAGCCGTTGCATTACCAGTAGCGGTATCAGTAGACAAGGAAAAATCAGTTCCGGCAACCAGTGCCACATCATTAATTTTGATAACATCCCCTACCGCTGCTTTGGTGGAAATTTTAGCCTTGTAAACGCCCGCCGTAGTTTCAACAGTACCAACCGGCATTCCATCATCAATTAAGACTAAACGGCCATTCCAAGTAGCCAGCGCCAAATCACGCTGTACACCGTCTTTATCGGTATACTGCATGTATTTAATCAGGCGTAAATTTTCAAGGTTAGTAGCTACTACGCTATGCATAATAACCAGCTTGAAAATGTTTTTGTTATCGCCGCAAGCTTTCTGAATAGCTTCATTCAGAGTAGCCGCGCCAACTTTGGCCGCGTCACCAACGCCACCGGAAATATCGTACACATGCTTTTTCAGGAATTCCCGCGCTGCTTTAGCTGCTACCGTGTGGCCAACAGTTTTCATAGCGAAAATACCTTTTAAAATCGCCAGCAAGATTTCCTGTTTCACTTCCTGCTTATATTCCGCAATCTGCGCCGCCACATTATTCATGAAGTCAACGCCAGCGGTAATATTTTTGGAAAAGCTTCTTTCAGTCCAAGCATCCATACGGGAAGCGGTAATAAAGCCCTGTTCGTATGTAGTGGTATTGGTGGAAGAAATGTTCGTTGCGCCATCATTGTTCTGGGAAGTTTTCCCGGAAATACGACCAAAGAACGGAATACGGGCATATAAGCTGCCAGTCTGGTTTGCCAATGCAGCAGCCGCGTTTTCATTACGGCCTACCGCGCCGGATTTTGCAAGTTCTGTTTTGGTAACATTAGGAATTCTTTTTACATAATGTCCAAATGCCTGCGGGTTAAAAGATTTAGAATCAAATTTCATTTTGTATTAATCCCCTTTCATAAACTTTAATCAATTTTCGCTTCCGGATGCTGCGCCATGTATGCAGCCAATTCTGTATAAGTCATTTTTGAAAAATCGACTTTATCGCCGGGGTTTCCATCCGCGGATTCGCCGGGAGTAGCGCCTTTCAGTTTAGGGGTACTCTTTTCTTCAAACAAGTATCCATCTGATTTTTTCAATGCTGAAATTTGTTCATCCAACCCGGAAAGTTTCCCATCAGATCCAAGCTTGACTTTGGCCAAATCCAAAGCACCGCGAACCACATTGATATTTTTTGCACCACTTCCACCAAGCGCGGAATCAATGGCATTATCCAGCCGGATTTTTGCAATCTGGCCTTCATAGTCTTTTTTCTGCGTTTCGTTTTTCTGCTGCAAATCTTCAATCTGCTTTTTCAGGGCTTCATTATCCCCGCTGGATTTTTTCAATTCCTCAAGCTGTTTATCCCGGTCAGCAATCTGGGTTTTCAGATTTTTATTTTCTTCATTGGCTTCATTGAACCTTGTTTTCGGAACATAGTTCCCATCAATAACTTCATCAACAATTTTCTGCGCTACACTTTCTGCAACACCTAAAGCAATTAATTGTTCCTTCAACTTCATAATTTTTTACCTTACCTTTCTTTGATTTTTTTCGCTGGTATCGCCAGCCGTGAAAAGTTCCCTTGTTGTTTACCGTCTGCAACCTGTAAAAGACGAAAATTTATTAAAAATGAATTACTTCATTTTTTATCACCTCTTTCAATGAAAAAACGACCTCATATAATCGCCGTAAACCGCGACAAATAAGGCCGTTAATGCATTTGTACCCATGAAAAAAGCACAGTTTGAACATTAACTTTCAAACTGTGCTTTATTTCTGTTTTTCATAATATTCACATGGTTCACCATCATGATAAATTGCATCTGGTTTGCCATTTTCAAAGATCATGCAGTTAATACACGTTGGAATCCTTCCCAAAGATTCAAGACGGAAACAGAACATACAAGTTTTACACTGTTCAACCGTTACCGCGTATCCACCGCTGCCACCTTCTGAATCAAGAATTTTATATTTGTATTCATCCTTCTTTTCCGGATGCTTTTCAAACAGTTTTCTTAATTCATCATTGGCTTCAAGTTCTTTATTCAGCAATTTTTCATGATGTTCAGTCCAAAGTTCTTTAATGATTCTCTTTTGTTCTGCATCCATTGAACCACCTTCTTTTTAAGAATGATAATTTTTCTTTGAACCTTTCCATTCATTAGGATCCTGCTGGAATAAATCATATCCTTTTTCCGGATGTAATTCTAAATCCATAAATAACTTTCTTGAATTTCCATCCGTTGGATCATTACCCCAATAAATTTTAGTGATTTTGTAAGTGCCGCCGCGCTGTAAAATCAATTCATTTTCACCTTTACCAAACGCACCAACATCAGATGCATAAAGCATTTGTGAACCTTTAGGGCAATAAATATTCAGTTTCATAGGCTTTGCATTGAATATACCGCCGCCACCTTTATTTACAGCTGTTGAAATGAATTGTGGAATTTTTCCTTCTGTTCCAACAAATTTTTGCAAGTCTGTGTTGCTTAAATTATGAAGGCTATGTTCCGGTAAACCTAAAAATCCTTCCATGGTTCCAAAGCCTTGCCCGGATTGTAACCAAACATCTTTATCATACGTTGATTTCTGGCATAAGGTAGTAAGCCCGCGTATATCTTCGCCCTTTCCTTCAAAATCAATCCAAACTTTATTAGCGCCCTTAAAATATTTCCGTTCCCATCCGGAACCTGCCATATTCCAAGGCTTTTCAAAACCTGCAAGCGGCCTGTTATGTCCACCTGATCCGCTGGTATAACGGTAAAAGCCTGCATGTTCCTTCTTTGTGGCCGCCGCATGAATCGCTTTGGCTGGTGGATCAAAGTATGCATCAGCTGCCTTAAAGCCACCGTTTTTAGGGGTAAACCACAAAGCAGCATCCTTGCGGGCTTGTGAAAATGCATCATCAGCTGATTTATTAATTATACCATCTTTATTAAGCGTTTGTAAATCATTTTGAACCTGATTCAGTTCATATTGAATCTTATTCAGATTGGCCGCAATGGTATTATAATTTTGCCCTTCTTTATCCAGTTCTTCCACTTGCGCCAGAAGATTTTTATATTTATCAATTTTTGCCGGATCCGTTTCAGTCAGCAGCTTGTTATTGTAATAATCCTTTTTCCCGGCAATGTTGACTTGCGCCCATTGATCCGTAGTAACATCTTTATCCTTCCATATACCGGAATAGGTTTTGATTTCAATATCTGCCAGCTGCTTTTCAACATCTGCTTTTTGGGCTTCCAGTTCCAACTGCTTTTTAACTAATTCCTTTTTCTGCTTTACTGCTATTTTTTCATTTAGTTTTTCCTGCCATTCCTTTTTCTGCTGTTTCAATGCATCAATATCAGATTGAATATTTTTCAACTTGATTAATTCATTGCCATCTGCAAAATCTTCAAGCTTTCCAAAATCATGAATGATTTCATCATACTTATACCCATTGGCAGCGGTAATAAACTGTTTTTCCAAATCTTCAATCTGAACATCAGCATTTGCAATATTCGCTTTCAGCTTCTTTTCCGTCAAATACTCTTTTTTAGGTTTTGGCTGTTCCGGTTCCACATGATTCTTATAATGGGTAATACCGTCAACAGCATAAACATCCATCCCGGATTTATCGCCGCCATCAACAAACGTATTTTTCCAATCCTTGTATTTCATGTTATCCGGAACATAATATGTTTCACCATCTGCATTTCTGGCAGCGCGTTCCCCAAAACCAATATCATCAGGGAAATAGGGAATTGTGGTTGAACGGCAATTCACATGGAAAGGCGGGGCTGTCACACCCGGTTCATAATCTTTCATGGGAAAATGTTGCCCGTCCATTCCCTGACAAATATCTGATGTATGGGAATCCAATGTGGCAAGGATTTCAAATTCTTCCACATCCAAATCATTGAAGCAATCCCCTTGCGCCAAAGAAGAAAAATAGGCCTGTTCAGTTTGCACTAAACGGCCAGCCACATTTTTACTTACATTCATTCGCGCTGCAATCTTATCAATTGCCTTTTGCGGATCGCTTCCGGTCAGCAGGTTAACAGTTAATTCATTGTGAATTTCATTCAACAGCTTTTCTTTGTTCCCCCAGATCCGGGTACTGAAATTATAACCGTCAACCGCCCACGGTTTTGAAATTAACTTTTCAATTTGTTCTTTATCCAGTCCGGTAATATCCCATCCAGTATTATAACCCTTCTGGATCTCAAACGCGGTATGATAATAGCCGGATTGGTAAACATCAGACAAGGTTCCTTGCATCTGCTGATTGTACTTCCCGGCCAGCACTTCTAAACTGTGTTGTGTTTTCAGCTTCAGACTTTCCAGCTTTGAAATGTGATATTTGGAACTTGCATTTTCCAGCTGCTTCATCCATTGCGCGGTAATTGCATTTTCCTTACCGTGTGCAATGTAATCCTGAACAGTCCATTTGAATTCATCCAAATCCTTACCAGCCAACCATTGGCGGGCTTCTGCCATGGAAATAGCGTTATTATCCGCAAACCGCTGATACCAAGCGCGTATTTTTTCTTCCAATTCCCTTTCTGCCTGTTCATACATCTTACGGATATTTTCATAGGCAGCTGCGCTTTTATTGTGTTGTGCATCTTCCAGCTGGCCGAACCGCTGTTTCCAATATTCGCTATTTTTCATTATTCATCATCCGGCTTATCTTTCTTATCAGGATTAGGATTGAATGGGTTATAAGCTAATTCCATTTCCTTCTGCTTTTCTTCTTTCTGCTTCTGCAATTTAGCCAATTCATCCTGAACATCATTAATCCAAGGATGCATTGCAACAATCGTTTCATCAGAAATAATGCCAACGCTATCACGGCAATTCTTGATTACATCCGATTCATTGATCATCATATCCCGGTTAAAGATAATCTTTACATCTTCATTTTCATAATCCCCTTGCCCGGTATTGGCCAAATGAACATTGATAAACCAAAGTAATTCATCAAAAGCCGCCTGTAATTCTGTTTCCATATCGTTTGCTTCCAAGTCAATATCAGAATACATGCTTTGGATGTTCATTTGGTTAGGATTACCGGATAATCTATCATCTTTGGCATCATAACCCATGCCGTTTTCAATAATGGCTTTTTTGATGATTTCAATGATCTTCTGGTAATTGTCGCCGTTCACATTGATTTCTAAAGTTTCAACGCCGCCTTTAGCTTCCCCGTCATAACGAACCTTCACCGCGCCAAACGTGGCCAGATTTCGCCGGAATTCGCCTAAATCTTGCCCGTCATAGTTTTTCAGAATCAAGATAGTATTCCGGTTATCTTCCTGCATGTTATTTTCAAAATCAGAAAGCATAACATTCAAAGCATCCTGCAAGCTTTTCACCCGCTTCAACAGGGGCTTTTCATTTTCGTTGAACTTTACCGGAATCAATGGAATCCGGTTCCAGTTATAGGCAATCCGTGTACCGTCTGGCTGTTCCAAAATCAAATAGGGCAAATCTGAATTTTTTTCAGGATTATCAACATCCGGGGTTAACACGCCATGTTCCCAAATGTATCTGTGAATACCTGATTTATCATAGATTTCAACTTTGTTAATGGTTACGGCTTCTGTACCTTCATAGCCTATTACCAAATACAAACGGATAGCACAATCAAGCTTTGTATGATCTCTGTCATGCCAGAAGGGTAAGATCTCATACGCCGGAAACATCCTGAATGAAAATTCACCATCTTCATCATAGTAAGGAAACAGCCATGCAATACCGCCGTTCATGGATGCTTTACCAGCGTTCTTTATCATACGCATGAATTTTTTGTTGAAAACTTCATTCAGGCATTCTGCATACTGTTCATTTTTAGTATCAATCACAAACGGATTACCTAACAAATAATTGGCCTTCTGGTTAACCAGAATAGCATACCGATTATCCACAATATGATTGTTAGGCAGGTTTTTAACTTCCTGTAAATCCCCGTTTTCGCCAATCATTTCACGTTTTCTATACAGAATATCATGGTTCCCTTCAAAGTACAGAAAGCCTTTAATCTGCATCATTCTTTCAGGGCTGTTTTCCCACCGGGAAATTTCATGTTCAAGAAACTGTTTATCCGTCATTCTACTATTTGCGCCCTGTGCAATCAAATTTGTGATTGTTGCTGTAACCGCGTCAAGCGCGTGTTTAAAAAACATTGTTAAACCCCCGTTCATTTAAAGCTGAAAGTGTCGCCCCTTGAAATATCTTCAACTGCATAACGCATAGCATCCATTAAGTGGTTAAAATCATCAACCGGAATATTCAGCTTCTTTCCGGTTTTTGAATCGGTATCCCAAGTGTAATTGCCTATTTCCGTTAGGAAGTTTACGCATTTTGGATGAATGATAATGTGGTAATCCTGCAAAAAATCAATGCCGTTTGAAACAGAATCTTTTCCTTTTCGGCTTCGTTGAATTCTTTGAATTCCTAAATCCCGCAAACGGTCAATGCTTTTAGGTTCAGCACAATCTGCTTTAATCAGTTCTTTTGCGTATCCCATATTGATTAACGTGGCCGCAATCTTTTCATTGCTGTACCCGTAACCATACATTTCATCAAATACCCAGATTGTTTTGTTTGTGGTATCAATCAGGCCGCAAAATAAAGCAGAAGGATCATTTGTATAACCAAAGTCAAGGCCAAAAATAGATTGAATTGTTGGCAATCCGCGGATTTCGTTAATATCGAAAACCTTTTCTTCCCAATTCTCATAAATCAGCCCTTCCACAATACCCCAATTACCCAAACCAGCTACCTGATAACGCCGCGGATTGTTTTTCTTCATTTCGCTGAATACTTTCAAATCCGCTGCATCCAACCATTCATTACATAAGTAATTTGTGGTAATTGCTAATGTATCATCATTTGGGGCATCAAAAAACCTTGACTTCAACCAATGCTTTTCGTTCCATGGGTTAAAAGTCAAGGTAATTTGTTTGAATAAATTTATATCATCCGGAATTGCGCCGCGGATTGATTCATTCAGCATATCAAAATCAGATTCTTTGCTGATTTCATACGCTTCTTCAATCCACATCCAGCACAAATAACCATGTTCTACCGTTACGGATGTTACTTTTAAAGGATCATCCAGCCCACGGAAATAGATCTTCTGGCCTGTTGGCTTATATGTCATTTCCAACGGGCTTTCTTTAATATCCCAATGTGCCGCAACCCCTAATCTGTTAATCGCCCATTTCAATTCTGTAAAGCAGGAATCTTTTAAAGTCCTATAAACTTTACGAACCACCAACAAATTAGATTCAGGGTATTTAATCATGTTTGTAATGAACCAAAGCGCCGTTGTCTTTGACTTCTTACTGGCGCGGCTGCCTTTACAAACACGATAACGGCCTTTATAATCCCAGAATGTTTTATAGCCTTTTCCAACAACATCAGGCAGGTAAATCCGTTTTGAAGATTTTAAAGGGGTTTGAATAGTGTTCATACGTTTCTGGTAATCAAAAACGTATTGGCTGCTAATCTTCAAGCTGATCTTCCCCAGAAATGATTATTGGCAGGTTCACATTCAGATCAAGCTTATCATTCCACATTCCCAAATGTTTACCCAGCAATTCAAGGGCTTTCAACTTATCCCCTAACTTAATTTCACGTTCAACCCCTTCACCGTCTTTTGTCGGAAACACTTTAACTTTTATGGATTGAATGGCAGCAGTATCATCCGCTGTTGCATCATCCTTTACTGTTGCGGTATCTGCATCAATCACATCAGAAGCATTGACAAACGCAATTTTGGCCAGTTCCAAAACAACCCTATCTTGATTTACCCCGGTTCTTTTGGATCGTTTTGCCATCTCTTTAGCAATCGCTGAATTTATTTCAGGTTTTTTAAGGTTTTCATCTCCAATGGATCCAGCTGTTTTAACTGAATAGCCCGCCCTTATTGCTGCCTGTGTTGCGTTCAGGTCAATCAGATATTCAGCTATAAAGCGCTTTTGCCGTTCTGTCATTTTCGCCATCCGGCAACACCTTCCTTTCTAAAAACTACTCCATTAGGTATTCCCCGGAAAGCAGGAGTTTGCCGCCGTCCGGTGCAGCTATGAGCATCTTTCCGGGGAAAAATAAAAAAGCGCCCTGAATTTCAGACGCTTTTTCAGCTTATATTATACCATATTGTCAATAGTAGATTATGTGTTATTGTGTGTTAAATTGTGATATTTTGTAAGAAAGTGTAAGATTCTCTAAAAATTTTTTGTGAACTTTTTCAAAATTTAATAACGCATCTGAATTTAAAGCCCTTGTATAATCATAACTTTTATGAATATCAACGGCAATGCTTCTTAACGCTTTTCCTTCAACATACCGTTTATATAAACATTTCACATACAGCTTATTATGCAGCTTGCGTATTTGGTAGATTACCTTTTTCCTGAACGCTGTATATTCATCAATCATTTCATCTAATTCTTTTTCAGCCATTCTAATTCTGGCAACCTTTTCCGGCAAACCGATTTCCCCCGGAAGTTTGCCGCCTGATACCTTATCATGTTCAAAATCAGGGCTTCCCGTTGCATAAAGCAGCTGGCGCAATTTGGATACTTCTTCATATTGCTGTTCAATAATGATATTCAGCCGTTCAATTTCTGATAAATATTCTTTGGCTTCCATGATAAAAATCACCTCATTCAACTTATAAAGTTTAATCATATTGCAAGTTAGCTATTGTTAACAAAATCTTTCCTTTCAATTTTTAAAACTAACACTTTAAAAGTTACAGTTTAAAAAATCATCTGTAACCGCTTCAAACATGCATGAATACTGAATTCTT
>Ga0310695_10013404_pt1 | contig 11280 bp, 10 predicted proteins | sample RumenRJG_04DNA_FD_203882 | JGI IMG/M metagenome (GOLD analysis project Ga0310695, IMG submission 203882) | Bovine rumen microbial communities from Lethbridge, Alberta, Canada - RJG_04 (v2) (version 2) | ecosystem: Host-associated > Mammals > Digestive system > Stomach > Rumen | place: Canada... | reverse complement strand
CAGGCACTCGTGGCATGCATGAAGGAGTTCGAAGCAAATCACTAATCATTGATAATTATGAAAGTATTAGTTGCAACAGAAAAGCCTTTCGCAGCAGCTGCTGTAGAAGGCATTCGCAAAGAGATAGAAGGAGCAGGCAATGAGTTGGCTCTGCTCGAGAAATATACTGAGAAGGCACAGCTGCTCGACGCTGTCAAGGATGCTGACGCACTCATCATCCGTTCCGACAAGGTTGATGCCGAGGTGCTCGATGCTGCCAAACAGCTGAAGATTGTCGTTCGTGCCGGTGCAGGCTACGACAACATCGACCTCGCAGCAGCTACAGCCCATAATGTTGTGGCTGAGAACACTCCTGGCCAGAACGCCAACGCTGTGGCTGAGCTCGTCTTTGGTTTGCTAGTCTTCGCTGTACGTCAGTTCTACAATGGTAAGGCAGGCACAGAGCTCATGGGTAAGAAGCTTGGCATCCTTGCTTTCGGCAACGTAGGCCGCAACGTGGCTCGCATAGCCAAGGGCTTCGGAATGGACGTTTATGCCTACGACGCTTTCTGCCCAGCAGAGGTCATCGAGAAGGCTGGCGTTCATGCTGTTGCCAATCAGGAGGCTCTCTTCGAGCAGTGTGACGTCGTTTCACTCCACATCCCTGCTACTCCTGAGACCAAGCAGAGCATTAACTACGCTCTTGTTGGCAAGATGAAGAAAGGGGGCATCCTCGTTAACACAGCCCGCAAGGAGGTTATCAACGAGCCTGAGCTGATTAAGCTGATGGCTGAGCGTGAGGACCTGAAGTTCGTCACAGACATCATGCCCGATGCCAATGCCGACTTCCAGAAGTTCGAAGGTCGTTACTTCTCAACACCTAAGAAGATGGGTGCTCAGACAGCCGAGGCAAACACCAATGCAGGTATCGCAGCAGCTTGTCAGATTAACGCTTTCTTCAAGAGCGGTGACACGAAGTTTCAAGTTAACAAATAAAGGTTAACTTTTGGATTATAAAAATAAAAAGTTACGCAGAAGAGATCATCCTTTTCTGTGTAACTTTTTTAAAAATAATAAGTAGTTTTTTTAGCGTTCTTACTAATTACTTGTGGCGTTCTTACTAAACGCTGTATGTGTTCTTACTAAACGCTGTACGTATTCTTTCTAAACACTGCGTTTGTTGTTTTGCTATCTTCTTGACAATGCAAAGTCTTCTATATGATTGATTTGTGGATTCGTACAACCAGGCTGTCCTATGACAGTGATGACGTCGAAGCGCCACAGACAGCCTTCACTGCAATAATGTAAGTAGTGGTTGATGGCGTATCGCAGGTTGCGCTGTTTCTTGTAGTCAACTGCCTGTTCTGGCTCCATGAGGTCGTTGTTGCGGCGCGCTTTCACTTCAACGAACACGATGCAGTCACGTTGTTGAGCAATGATGTCAATGTCACGATGAGATGAGTGCCAGTCGCGCTCAAGGATTACATAACCTTTCTCTCTAAGATAAGCGACAGCCATTTCTTCGCCCCAGACGCCTGTCTGATGGTGAGTTGGGGTAGAGAAGTTGTTCTTCGAGTCTGCATTTTGCCTTTCTTTGTGAAGCATGGTACCACATCTTTTTATGGCATCAGTCATGTTGTTGTCTGGGCTACCAATATTTATCAGTAGTCGTTCAAGTGCCTTGAGGATTTTCTCTGCTTCTGTGATATTTCCTTTGCTAACTTCGTGTCTCAAGATGTCAATGGCTGACCAGAACATCGCCTTTGAGGCTTGAGGCCCTTTGTCGTGGGCATAGACTTCGCGAGCAGCATTGTAGGTGCCCTCTATGTTTCCTTGACGACGTAGTTCGTAAACATCATTTAATGTCATTGTGCAGTTTAGGTTTACTTTAAATAAAAAAGCCCCGCAAGTTGTTACTTACAGGACTTTTTGTGACTACTCACAAAAAAAGACATTGCCTTTAGGCGATGTCTCCTGTTGGGGTGCCCGGACGGACTCGAACCGTCGACATTCAGAACCACAATCTGACGCTCTAACCAACTGAACTACGGGCACCATTTTAAATGGTCAATTGCATCCCCTTTCGGTTTTGCGAGTGCAAAGGTAAGTATTAATTTCGGAATCGCCAAATGTTTTCAAGCTTTTTTTAAACAATCTGCAAAAAGTAATGTGATTTATGAAAAAAAGTATGTCTATTTGAAATAATCTTCTTATATTTGCAGATGAAAGTGAGCGAATACTAAAGTATGTCAGTAGAAAAGAAATATAAGATTGTCTATTGCACACCTGCCCTCTATATGGCTGGTGGCGTTGAGCGTGTGCTGACGCTTAAGGCCAATTATTTTGCTGAACACTTTGGCTATGATATTACAATCATTCTGACAGAAGGTAAAGATAAACCTATTTTTTATCCATTATCGAATAAGATTAAGGTGGTGAATCTTAATATAGGTTTCGAGGAGCTTTGGACTTGCTCATTTATTAAGAAGGTTTTTGTGTATCTTAAAAAGCAACGCCTATTCAAAAAAGCGCTGACCAGTGAGTTGATGGCCATTCGTCCTGATATTACCATTAGTCTTTTGCGTCGCGAAATCAATTTCATTACAGGCATTAAGGATGGTAGCCGAAAGTTTGGAGAACTTCATGTCAATCGTGCTAACTATCGGAATTTTGAGGCTAACGATTCCAACTTTGTTAAGAACCTATTTGCAAAGTTTTGGATGCGAAGTCTTGTTGCAAAACTGAAGAAACTAGATAAATTTGTTGTATTAACAGAAGAAGATAAAGATGCATGGCCAGAACTACACAATAATATTTGTGTAATCCCTGACCCGTTGTCATTCTTTCCTACTCAGAATAGTCAATTGACAGAAAAGCGTGTGATAGCTGTAGGTCGTTATGTTTACCAAAAAGGTTTTGACCTTCTATTACAGGCATGGGCTAAAATCGAAAAACAATGTTCGGATTGGGAGTTGGTAGTTTTTGGTGATGGAAATCGTGAGCCATATGAGCAGCAATTGAATGAACTTGGCATCGATAGAAGTCGATGTCATTTGAATGGTACAATTGCTGATATACAGAAAGAATATGTCAATAGTTCTGTCTTTGTTTTTAGCTCCCGTTTTGAGGGCTTTGGTATGGTTTTGGTTGAAGCTATGGCATGTGGTTTGCCTGTAGTTTCTTTCGCCTGCCCTTGTGGGCCAAGGGATATTGTAAGGCATGAGGAAGATGGATTATTGGTGGAAAATGGCAATGTAGAAGCTTTATCTGACAGCTTGATTCGACTGATGGGGGACGAAGACCTTCGTCACAGAATGGCTACTAACGGAATAAAAAATATGCAGCGTTTTAATATTGATTATATTGCAGATAGTTGGAAAGAATTATTTGAAAGTACAGTACGATGAAGATATTATTCTTGGTATATCACGGATTCTCACCACACAGTGGTATCTCAAAGAAGATACACTATCAGGTGAAAGGCCTGAAAGAGAATGGTCATGATGTCCGATTGTGCTATTATGACTTTGACGAGCGTGGTCATCGTTGCCGCTATGTCGATGGTGAGATAATCAAAGACTATGGAAAAGGGAAATGGGCAGGATTTCGCCAGCGAATGGACTATGGTTGCATTTTTGACTATTGTCTTCGAGAAAAGATAGAATTTGTCTATGCCCGTTGCTTTATGAATGCCAATCCTTGGCTTGTCCGTTTTTTCAAACAATTGAAATGTGCCGGCATCAAGGCAGTAACAGAGATTCCTACCTATCCTTATGACCAAGAATTCACAGGAAGTAGTGATTGGAATATGAAACTCGACCTGTGGCTGGACAAACATTATCGTTGCAAACTATACCGTCAGCAGGATGCTGTAGTGACTTTTTCCGATGCAGAAGAGATTTTTGGTAAACGTACAATCCGCATCAGTAATGGGGTTGACTTCGATAGTATTCCGCTCTATCAACCATCAACTATCAGCCATCAATCATCAGAACTCCATCTCATTGGAGTAGCCGAGGTACATTTCTGGCACGGCTTTGATCGTCTGGTGGCAGGCATCGGCGAATATTACAAGCAAGGTGGAAAGCGTGAAGTCTTTTTCCATATCGTGGGAGGAGTACATCCTGACTATATGCACGACCTTCCACAGGCTCCAGGCTTCCAAACACTTATCGACAAGTACAATATCTCAGACAGAATTATTTTTCACGGAACACTCTTTGGCAGCGAATTGGATGAAGTGTTTAATCAATGTCAGTTTGCCATTGGTTCTCTAGGACGTCATCGTAGTGGTATTACAGTCATCAAAACCCTGAAGAATAGAGAATATGCCACTCGAGGTATTCCTTTCATCTATAGCGAGCAAGATAGCGACTTTGACCAGCAGCCTTACGTTTTGAAGGCTCCTGCTGACGAGTCACCCATTGACATCCAACAGATTATTGACTTCATAGACCACTTTAGTAAGAAGCCCGAAGAGATTCGTAAAACGGTTGAACATCTTACATGGAAAATACAGATGCAGAAAGTCGTGGATGCCATTGACATAAAATAAGACATAATTAATATGGAATATTACGTAACGATTGGAATACCAGTTTACAATGTAGAAAAATACATTTGCAAGACGTTGGAGTCTGCATTGGCTCAGACATTTCCTAGTATTGAATTCCTTGTGCTTGATGATTGCGGAACAGACGCTTCTATGGATATCGTTCGAGATCTGCAGTCAAGGCATCCTCGTGGTTGTGATATTCGTATTGTATCTCAGTCTCAGAATATGGGGATAGGCGAAGCGCGAAACAAAATACTTGATACTGCCAGTGGAAAGTATCTTTATTTTATGGATGCTGACGATACAATAGAAGCGAATACTATTGAATTGCTTTATGATAATGCTAAACGATATAATGCAGACATCGTATATGGATCTTATGAGCGAATAGAAACCTTTGGCGATGAAGTGAAGCATGTGTCGTTTCAATTTGAATCAAAACAATTCTTGCAGGAGGATGAGTTTGCCTCTTGGGCTTATGATTCCTATGGTAATCTGCCGGCTATGGTTTGGAATATGCTTATTGATATAGACATATTTCGAAAGAATGCGTTACGTTTCCCATCGGTTAGTTATTGGGAAGATTTTGCTATGACTACTGATCTGCCTACATATATCCATCGTGCCGTACTTCTTCCAGACATAACCTATCATTACTATTGTCGCGTCAATTCTGCGTCAAATTTTCAGAAACGCAGTCGTATAGAAAAGAAGGAAATAGAGGATGTTATCAGTGCGATGGCTATAGTGAAGCGCAATAGTAACAGGATTGCTAACAAACCTTACTTTCATAAGCGAATGCTAAAGGTGATGAAGACCCATTTCTTTATGTGTCAGTCAATCTTGCGCAACAGGTCATTGATTTCACCCTCTTTCACAGCTCGTGAGATTCGTGATGTAATGAAATCACCGCTCTCCTTCGCTGAAACTCTTATGCTGAAAGGATTGAGGACTAAGAATTTGTTTTTCTATTCTCTTGGTATATTACCTTCATCAATTTTGGTGACTTTGATGAAAATGACATTACACCATAATAGGGGGTAATTTGTTTTTTTACTATTGAAATTTGTAGAATTCAAAATAACAATAAATGATTTCGATATCAATAATCATACCAGTCTATAATGTAGAACCCTATATCAGATGCTGCCTTGAGTCAGTTATGAATCAGAACTGTTCTGGCGCAGACGTCGAGTGTATTATTGTTGATGATTGTGGAAACGATGAAAGCATGACTATTGTTCGTGAGATGTTGTTAGCATATGTTGGTGCTATACATTTTCGTATTGTGCAGCATGAACATAATTGCGGAATTTCATCAGCAAGGAATACAGGATCTCAAGCAGCCAAAGGCGACTATGTGATGTTCATAGATAGTGATGATTATCTGTTAGATGGCGCAATTGCTTTAATGACAAAGAAACTTGTAGAGAAACCGGAATTGGACGTTATCGTTGGCAATGTTAAAGTTGGGAAAAATAATTCCTCAATGATGATGTGGATTACGGATGACGTTTATATAGATGACAGAGATGTAATTTTATGCGAAATACTGAATATGCACATCTATCGTCAATCGTTTAATAAACTTATACGTCGTACTTTGCTAGTCGAGTTTGATTGTCAGTTGAGTTATCAGGAGGATGTGTTGTGGTCATATTTGTTATTTCAGAAAGTTTCGTCAGTGTTGTTGTTGAACCAAGATACATATTATTATAGATATAACACCTCGTCTATAGTTAATAACTATGTAAGTCAAGTTAATGTCGACAAGACATTGGCTTCATTAAATAGACTTGCAGATAAATTACTTGATTCACCTGTAGGCCCAGGATTCTATCGAACAAATGCTACTGTAGATTATTTGTTAATGGTTAGTGGTGTTTTAATGCAAGGATATGATGTGTGCTTTAATAATCAGCATTCTTCGGAGAATCTTGTTAATTACAGGAAAGTTCGGCTTCGTTTTTTCAGGCATATTATTCGTAATGGATATATGATCATACTTCTTTTTTCCCTGATGTTAATTGCACCCTTTAACTATTTGACCAAAATTCCATATGTCAGACATAACTATTTTAATATGGAACGTATTGTAAGTAAATTGTCGCACATATTTGATTTCCTTCATTGTATTCACTCATAAAACTTAATGTGGTCTATATTATGCGAAGAATAGTGTATCTTATTGAGTCTATTGCCATTACGGGTGGCTTAGAGCGCATTCTGATTGACAAAATGAATGCTTTTTCCGACAATGGCTACAATGTTACATTGTTAACGACTAGTCAAGAGGCTCACCCTTTAGCTTATCCTTTAAATGCTTGTGTTCGCCACATTGACTTAGCCACACCTTTCCACCATTGTTATCGTTATAGTTTCTTGCGTCGTAGGTGGAATCTATATAAGATGCGTTGTTTGTTTCGTAAACGCTTAGTCAGCCAACTTGCTTCGTTAAAGCCTGATATCATTGTTTGTGTTCAGCCTTCTTCGTTGTATAATTTGGTTCGAAAAGTTGTGAAGAAACGTATACCGATTATTGTAGAGTCTCATGCGTCTTACTATGGTCACAACTATGAGAAAGAATCGATTATAAAAAGACTCAAAACTAATAGGGATAACCATCAGCTTTGCAAGGCCGATACCATAGTGTCGCTCACACATGGCGATGCAAAAGAGTGGGGACGTTTTACTCAAAAAGTGGTTGTTATCCCTAATATCGTTCATCTTAATAATACGGGACGCCTGAGTACGCTTACAGCTACAAAGGCTATTTATCCTTGTCGATTAGAGTGGCAGAAGGGACTCTTCGAACTTCTCGATGTATGGGATATAGTTCAACAACACCATCCTGACTGGCAGCTTGATATATATGGAGAGGGTAGTCTGCACGATGAACTTTCATCAATAATTGCTCGTCGCCAACTTAATATAGTCCTTCATCCTGCCGAAGCTGATATATTTAGTCGCTATCTCGACAGTTCTATGCTCTTGCTTACCTCTATCTATGAACCTTTTGGGCTCATCATGCCTGAGGCAATGTCATGTGGGTTGCCCGTGGTTGCTTTCGACTGCCCATATGGTCCATCAGAAATTATAACAGATGGTGAAGATGGCTTTTTGGTGAAAAATCGGGATGTAGATGCCTTTGCTCAGCGTGTCTGTCAGTTGATAAAGAATGTAGAACTACGCCAACAGATGGGTAAGAATGCTATGCAAAATGCGCAGCGCTATTCTGCTGACAACATTATACCTAAATGGCACGAACTATTTGAAAGCCTGATGAAGCAAAGTAATAAACAGTAATGAGGATGCGTCGAGCACATCTCAATTGCAGGGAGGGCTTTTCATTTAAGCTTCCTCAAAAGCTTTCTCAAAAGCTTTCGGTTACTGTAGATGATGAATGCAAAAACTGTGACAGGTAGTTGATTGTACATGAACGCCCACATCCGTTGTCTTTTGTTGTGGTTGAATGTTAGATGCGGGATTTGTTCCTTCAAAAAGTTGATAGCTTGACAGACTTCGACAAAACCTCTTAGATGTCCGTATTCTATAGCGCAAATATGTAAATAGAATAGTGAAAAAAGAAGCTCGTCTTGCTGATAGGCTGTTTCTGGAGACAAAGATAATGACCTCGATAGCTCCCATGATTTCCGTATGGCTATGGAGGTGTCGTTGGCTCTTTTCAGGCTATATAGGGAGGATGCAGACTCATGCCCTCTTCGGTAAATATTTAAAAGCCATGAAGTCCTAAGACATTTTTTTACTTTTAGAAAACACTCGTTGGTAAATGGCACGTCTTGCGCATATATGCCAGGAACAAACGAAATGTTGTTTTCATGCAAGAATTTTCTCCGATAGACGGAGCGCCAGTACCAGCGGCAATAATACTCGTTCAATAGTTCTTTTCCAGAAATCTCTGTAGTTTTGAATGCCTCTTGTTGTTTGATGGGATGCTGTGGTATGTTGTTTATCTCTTCATCGTTCATTTGCACAAAGTCTGCCATGATGATATCTGCTTTCTCGGCTAATGCCTTCTCTAGAAGTGGCTTCACACTATAATCAATCAGCATGTCGTCTGAGTCAGGCATCAAAATATATTCTCCTTTGGCTATGGCAATCCCATTGTTACGGGCTACCGAAAGACCTTGATTCTCTTGATTGATAACAGTAATATTGCTATGGGCTGGAATGATATCTGCAATCATTTCCATGCTCTTGTCCTTGGTACCGTCATTAACAATGATTACTTCAAATTGGTTTTCGTTAAGTCCTTGCCGGTAAATACTTTCAATACATGGGCGAATGTATTTCTCTACATTGTAAATGGGAATGATAATGCTTAAGTCAATCATTTTTGTTAATCGGATTAGTAATAATAGCAATTTTGCTTTGCAAATATATCGTTTTTGAGGGAATATGCCAAATTTTACGCTTGAAAAATAATTGTTCCGCTTTTTTTTTATTATCTTTGCGATGTCTAAGATATAATGACTATGGAAAAATGGTATGAAAAATACTTGACAATCTATGGGAAACCTTTCAGTGAGGTTCCTCAAAATACTATTGAAATTATTCGTAAACAACTCCAAAGGCTGCAAAGCACAGAGCCGTTGGTTTCCGTTGTAGTTATTGCGTACAACGAAGAGTGTCGATTGGCTGCATGTTTGTGGTCATTAAGTGAGTTGCAAACAAAATATCCTATTGAGATACTAGGTGTTAATAATAACTCAAAGGATAGAACAGAAGAAATATATCAATCATTATGTTTGCCTTATTATAACGAGACAAAACAAAGTCCTGGTTACGCACGTCAATGTGGATTATTGCATGCTAAAGGCAAATACCATTTTTTTATTGATGCCGATACCTTCTATCCTTCATGCTATGTTGATAAGATGATGTATAAATTGACGAAACCGGATGTTTCTTGTGTGGGTACTTTTTGGAGTTTTTATCCTGATGAAAATCATTCTCCTTTCAGCCTGTTTTTGTTTGAGTTTATACGTGATACTTTCTTTTGGGTACAACATTTCAAACGTCCTGAATTAAATATTCGTGGTATGACCTTCGCGTTCAATGCGGACTATGCTCGCCAATGTACAATTCGCACAGATATTCGTCGTGGTGAGGATGGATCGTTGGCACTTGAATTAAAAAGATTCGGGAAGATAGCATTTCTCTATAATCGTAAGGCTCGTCCTGTTACAGGTTATGGAACAATTGGCAACCAGTCGATGTGGCAAAGTTTCATAGACCATGTTAAGGTTCAGATGAAGGGTATTACTCGTATCTTCCATTCCACTAATCATTATGAAGATTCAGAAGATAATCTTATATAACATAGAGCTTTTCATCTGAAAATAATTCGTATTATAGTACTCTATTTTAATTTGCATGGCCGATTGTTAATATACTGATTCGTAGATTTGGAATCTGAGACAACTGTTTCGCACAGGCAGTCATAGTGCTTCCAGTAGTTAATACATCATCTACGAGAAGAATGTGTTTGCCGTTAATGTCGGCATGATGATTGGTTAAGGTAAATGCATGTTCAACATTATCACGTCGTTCATAATAGTTCAGATGAGTCTGGCTATCTGTGAATGACGTTCGTTGTACTATATCGGTGATAATCTTTATCCCAGTCCTTTCTGATAATCCGTAAGCAAACTCTTCACTTTGGTTGTATCCTCGCTCTCGTTTCCTTTCTTTGGTTAGTGGTATTGGGACAATTGCGTCAATACCCTCAAAGAACCCATGAGCGGCAAAGTCTCTTGCAATGATTACACCAAGGGAATAGGCAATATCAGGTCGATTCTGATACTTCATGGAGTGAATCACCTTTGCAAACTCAGTGTCTGGTTTGTAGAATGCCCATGCTGCGCATCGTTCCAAGGGGAACTGCCCCCAAAGTAAACGAGCCATTTTATTGTCGATAGCATGGAGTTCATATCCTGTGCGACTAATGTGAAGCAAGCAGGTGGAACAGAGTACTGATTCGTTAAGAGAAAGACGGCATGAGCAACCAGCACATATACGTGGTGACAATAGGTCGATAATCCAAGTAAAGAGACTAGACTTCATGACTCAATTTGACGTGTTCTTAGTTGTCAATGCTAATGTCTCTTGAACCAAAATACCAATGTGGATTTTAGTCCGATGTATTTCAAATAACCTGAAGTGAGGGCTCGCCAGAAGACAGCAGCCTTTTGTTTAAAAGGTATCAAATGGCCAGTATAGAATACCTTACTGAGTGTGTAACGCAGGAACTTGTGTATGATGGGGGCTTTGCTGAAATGAAGTAATTGATCAGCAACGGTGAGATAGCAGTTAAGATTTCGCTTTGAGAAATTGATACCCATCGTTGAGGCTGTCCTGATGCGATGCCCTACAAGGTTCTGTCTTAAACAGAAAATATTGTCGCTACTTAATGTTAGAATTGTAGTGAACAACTCATCTTCATGGATGATGCCATCATGGAAGCCAAGACCAATACGTTTGATGAAGTCTCTTCTGATAAAGAGTAGCCACACAACACAATTGTGTGCTTGAGTGTCGAGCATAAGATTTAGCAGATAGTTTCCGTCATATCTTGTATTTTCTTCAACAAGATGAGTCCGTTTCGTATTCCATGAAGTACGATGTTTTTTTGCCTCCGAGAATGATTCGCCATCAAAGAAGATAAAATCTGCTTGGTTCTTTTCAGCATAGTCGTAACAAATCTGTAAAGCATCAGGATTACT
>Ga0310695_10013402_pt1 | contig 11281 bp, 19 predicted proteins | sample RumenRJG_04DNA_FD_203882 | JGI IMG/M metagenome (GOLD analysis project Ga0310695, IMG submission 203882) | Bovine rumen microbial communities from Lethbridge, Alberta, Canada - RJG_04 (v2) (version 2) | ecosystem: Host-associated > Mammals > Digestive system > Stomach > Rumen | place: Canada... | reverse complement strand
GAAATGCTTACTTGTTTCTAGCTGTCTAGCGACTAGGCTGGCATTTCAGTGCAGAGCTATGCTTTCAGCAAAGATTCTGGCTTGTATTCATTTAATATCATAGGCGATGACGCTTATCTAGCATATGTTGGCCCACATGCATTTGATGGCTGCTCAGCTCTAGAAGAATTCATAGACTTCTCTAGAATAGAGCATATCTCTGAATATGCATTCAAAGGCTGTGCTAGCTTGACCGGAGACATCAATCTGTCATCTATCGACTATATTGGAGACAATGCATTCAACGGCTGCTCTGCTCTGCATGGAGTCAAGTTTGGAAGAAGCATGCTTGATGCTGTAGTTGGTGAAGACATGCTATATGGCTGCACTGCAATTGAGACTATAGACTGCAGTGAAATGGAGTATTTTGAGCTATAGGAGAAGTTTGGAGACATGTTGCCAGACTTAGATGTGACAGATGTGACATCATTCAAAGAAGCATTCTCCAAGCTAGTGCAGCTGTTTTTTGGAAGAACAGATGTTGATGAAGACTTGCTATTCAACTTCATGCATGGGATATCAATAGGCAAAAATGGCGGCACAGCATATGAATATGAATGCTTGAAGATAAGCGAAGAGAATGTCTTGCTGTCAGTTGATGCAAGCGCTGCAGACCTCAACTTGTTCTTGAAGAATGAGATCTTGCCGTCTAAGATATCAAGCATAGCTGATGGAGCATTTGACAGCTTGTCTAGCAATGCCAGCTTCAAGAGGCTGTCATTCAACTAGACTGCAAAGATAGACTGCACATAGCTGTTCAAAGACTTCTAGAACATCACTGGCATCAGCATGCCAAATGTAGAAGAAGTGCCAGACTAGACATTCATGTCCTGCTAGAGTCTAGCATATGCCAATGTAGACAATGCTGATGTGATTGGCTTGTCAGCTTTCTATAGCTGCATTTCTCTAGAAGAGATCACTTTGCATGATGCATTGAGCATCTATGAGCATGCATTCTTCAACTGCTAGTCATTGACTTCAGTTGAAGACATAGACAATGTAGAATGCATATAGCCATATGCATTTGGAGACTGCTCTAGCTTGCCAACATTCTCTTTGCCAACATCTGAAGAATACACTGTCCTTCAGCAGAATGTGTTCAATGGCTGTTCATCTCTCACTAAGCTTGACATTCCAGCAAATATAGCTGAGCTATAGCCATCATCATTAGCGAATGCAGGCTAGTCAAGCATGCTTAGCGTCAACTTCATTGGCCGCTCATCTGAAGATGTCCTTTCTGCAGACGCTGAGCTAGAGATTGAGCCATTGCTGAAGCTAGACAACACTATCGCTTCATATGTTGGGACTAAGTTCTTCACTGGCACAAATGGCTATCAGCATCCATAGTTCATAACTACTAGCCAAAACCTGATCATCTAGTCTCCACATCCAGCATTTGCAGTAGAGCGTGAAGATGACACCAGCCTTGACTTAGTCGACATAGCTGACAATTGGCTAAAAGACAACACTATAGACATACCAAATGTCATATAGCATATAACATATGGCGCAACTTCTGAGATTGTAGACACTATAGTCATAGAAGACCCTAGCATGGTTGTAGACACAACTAAGATAGACAATAATGTCTTTTGTAAAGAGAACTTCCCAGCATTAGGCAAGATTGTTCTAGCAGATGTATTCTTTGATGAGTCAGATCCATATACAGTCAACTTCTGGAGAGACAAGACAGACAGCAATGAGAATGTGACAATCATCTTCAAGAATGGAAACTATGACAAGAATGGCTTTGTAGAAGACTATCAAGTGTTCTTGACTAAGAAGATAGATGACATACGGACTGTATACAAGATCTTGAACAGCCGAGTGACTGAGCCAGGCTAGCTGCTGTCTGTTGGAAGCCGAATTAGCTCATATGTGTTTAGAGGCAATACATATGCATTGCCAGACTAGGTCATAACTGACTTGTCTATAGCGCCAGGCACAATAAGCGCCATATTAGACAATGCTTTCTCTTGGAATGGCACATTGACTTGCATACATGACATGGGCACAGTTGAAGTCATAGCTGACACAGCATTTGAAGACTGCGGCATATGCAAGATCACATTGCCATCTACTCTAGTAGACAATGACATCTCTTCTGGAGTCAAAGGCTATGGCTTGAACAGGACTATGTCTCTAGGCTAGCTGATATATGATGAAGGCATAGTAAGAATAGCGCCTAGCGCAATGATAGACTGCAAGAGCATCATGACGTCTATTGTGTTCCCAACTACTCTAGAGTCAATTGGCGACCATGCATTTGCTGAAGACAACACTGAATTTCCACGCATCTAGAACATAAACTTCACTGAAGCGTCAAGCCTTGCAGAGATAGAGCCATTCGCATTCTACAATTCAATTTCAACTTTGGCAAATGGCAAGCTAAAGCTCCCAGGAAGCTTGACTTCAATTGGAGATGCTGCATTTGCATATAGCAGAGAGACATATACACAGCAATTGTCTTCAATGGCATAGCTAGACTCATCTGAGCTTGAAGCTGATGGGATATAGTACATTGGAATGTCTGCATTCATGTACAACAGGTTCAAGAATGTAGATGTTGGGCCATCAGTCCAAGTGATAAGCGACTATGCATTCGCATATCCAAAATACTAGCATTAGATCTACATGCCAAGCACAATATAGCATATTGGCGAGAATGCTTTCTACAAGAATGTCATAATAAACCCTGCCAACACCAAAGCCAACATTGTCAGCATTGACATAAGCTTTGACTAGATCTCCAATGTATTTGGAATAGAGATAGACTTGGACACCTGGCAAAGCGACAACAAGCCAGGCTTTACCAATGGCACTGTTGTGTCAGCATTAGCTGGTGATGGACATAGTGACTTCATGATAGCATATGATGGAAAGCTTGAGATATGCCCAGCATATCTTTAGATAGACATCTTGAATGCTGCTCTAGAAAGCTGTGATGCTGCAATAGAGTCGGCAGTCATTCCACCATATGTCACTGCCATCTTGCCATCTGCATTCGCTGACTGCTCTAGCTTGACGTCAATCAATGCAAATGATGGCTTGAGCATTGGAGACCATGCATTCTACAATTGCTCTAGCTTGGAGTTCTTCAACAGCTCTGACAGCAAATACCATGTCAGCGACGTCAATGACTATGAATTCTACAATTGCAGCGAGCTTGAGAACATAGAGCTGCTTTCTAGCACTGCATGCATTGGAGACTATGCATTCTATGGATGCTCTGCTTTGACTTCAGTCTAGCCATCTAGCATCATAGACAGCCTTGCGAACTGGCAGATCAGCAGCATTGGAGAATATGCATTCTATGGCTGCTAGAGTCTCTAGGAGCTCTACATTCCAAGGTCTATCTAGCATGTCAGCAAGCATATGCTTGACGACTGCTCATCTCTCAGCGCAGTGCATGTCGACCTTGCCACAAATGAGTTCTTGAGCATAGCATAGGCAAGCTTGGACAATCTAGCTCTAGACATAAAATAGGCTATAGCAGCATTGTTCATAGACATAAAAGAAGACAAGAAGTCATGCTATGTCATCTTCAATGACGCAATATACACTATAGATGGATTTGTCCGGATAGACAATGAGCATGTAGGCATTTATGAATATGACGACAATGGAGTTGGACGTCGAGCAGTGTCTTCAGTCAACTAGTCATTCTTTGAGTCTGGCTAGACTTATCTGAACTTGTCAGCAGTCAATAGAGTAGACTAGTTCACATTCAATGGCATAGAGCAGCTCCATAGCATATCATTCCTTGACAACTTAGAGGACAACAGCGGTCTTGAAGTCATTGAAGACTATGCATTCAGCAATTGCCAGCTGCTTGGGAACATAAATGCCGGAAAGCTGAAATGCAGAGAAGTTGGATGCTATGCATTCTAGAACTGCTAGCTGCTGATGAGCCTCTAGTTCGACTATCCATAGCTATAGTCAATCAAGAGAGGAGCTTTCTACAAGACTTCATTGAACAATTTGATCTTGTACAACTGCCCTCTAGAGTCTGAAATGCCATTAAGCTAGATAGCAGATGGATTCAAGCAGAAGATAGGATATGATGATGCTGGCGATAGAAATCCGCTTGAATTGCCAGAATACTGCAAGATGACATTCATTGACAAAAATGGCTAGCTTCTTGGAAAATTTGACTTCTTGATGAACAATTTGACATATTCTACAATAGACACTAACCGGAACTAGTTGGTGTTCATCAACAAGACTACAGAGTCTATATGCCCAATGCTTCTAGTGAAATAGATGGACAAACGGCATATAGCGTCTTTAATGGACAATTCTTTCCATGCTAGCATAGTTGGAAGATGGAAATGATGAAAGGCTGACATGGGACTAGACAAGACAAAACCAATTCTTCTAAAAGATGACTTCATTGCGGACCCTTTCTTTCCAAAGAATTCGCTTCTCAAGACATAGGTCAAAAGCTATCTGCCGACATTGAAAGAAGACGTCTAGATAGCCAAGAGCTAGAATGTGCATTATAGCTTTGAATATGTGCTGAAGCGTCTTCTTGACAATGACAAGTACATCTCTAGATACATTTCACTGCTTAATGACTAGATAGCGTATCTTACGCCACCAGGCACTATAGCAGAAAGCCGTCTAAGCGCAGCAGTAGACTCCACTGGAGTGGACACTGATGAATCTCACATGACGATATACTAGGAGTATCTCCAATAGCATTTGAATGACTACCATTCAAATCCATCGATATACAGCCTTTCATCTGTGCATTAGAACTTCATCAAGTCAGACATGTCAAACTTTGACGAAGAAGGCGCAAGGCAGAACTTCTAGGAGCGGCATGAAGTGGGCTAGACTGTCTAGATAAAGAATGACATTGTAGTCAACATGGAGTTCAGCGACAGCGGAGAAGGCGGAAAGCAGACTAACTATGTCAATGTAGCTGTCTGCAATGACAAGACGAATGGTGTGTTCAAGTCTACAATGAATGCAAATGCAAGCATGATTGGAATGATGCCTTCTACAAATGACTTGTCATACATATACAAAGAATGGCTTTCTGGCATGAAAGAGCTCTATATATATGTGCCCACTACATTCACTTTCTACAATGAGAATCCAAAGATAGCAGACGCAGACTACTACAAGAATGAAGACATCAAGTCCAAGTCTACTATAGTCAGGCTGAAGATAAACAGAAGGCATTTCAACATATAGAACATATACTAGGCATTCATATGTGGGCAGTCTCTGCCTTTGCAGATACATAATGACACTGAAGGCAATGTCTACTATTCAGATGTAGTCTTGCCATCAGTCTTGAAGACTCTATGCCTGACTGACGACTCTAGCCCACATAGCAGCAATGTAGAATGCATTTATGATGAAGAGCAGTCTACTTTGACTCTGTACTTCACATGCTATGGCACTGACGCCTAGGCTATCAGGATAATAGGAGACTGATTTAAAAGGACAACTAACTATGGCAATAAAATCAATATCACTACTTGACAAATTTGACAACTAGACAGCTACTTCACGCACAGACAAAATGGCTATAGGCAAAAGCATAGCATTGTTCTCTGAAGAGCTTTTGACTAAGAATGACGTAGACTGCATCAAAGCTAGCACTTTGCCAAATGACTTGCAAGTCAAGACTAATGTCAGCGGCTATTGGAGCATGCTATTTGAGATATCATAGCCAGAACGTCCAAATGACTAGAATCCAAACAAGTACTTCAGCCGAAAGCTGACATATGAGGACTTGGTGAAGAATGTGATGTGGGATGTCAAAGGCTATTTGAACTACCGCAACAACTTGAATGACTATGACTTGTCAGCGATTGTCGATGGCGACTACACTTTCAATGGCAACAAGACATTCAATGGAAGCTTGTCAGTTGTGAATGATGTCAGCGCAAATCGAGTGTTTGCGAAAAACATATCTGCATAGAACCTCTCTGTCTCATACATTTCATGCAAAAATGAGCTGGTCAACAGCTTGACAGTGATCAACATGATCTCTACATTGAATGATGAGATGATATTTGATGGATATGCTATTGGACTTAAAGATAAGGCTACTAGCGCAAAGATCAATTGTGGAACATGGTCTAGCACATATGACAATCCAGTCTATGGAAGCAATTTGTCTGGAGAGCCAAATAGGACCGGCGACCCAGTATGCTTCAAAGATGGCAAGCCATATGAGCTTACATGCGTGAATAGAGCTTTAAGCGCCGAGGTAGCATTGCTAGCATATGGCATAGCTGGTGATGATGGCCATATGGAGAACTGTGGCGACATCACTCATCCAGTATACTTCAGAGATGGCCATCCAATATCTACAGACATAATTGAAAGAGCTAAGAAGTCATATTGGGCCGATCTTGGAGAAAGATATATTCCAGATGCTCCTTATGAGCCCGGCACATTAGTCAAGTTTGGCGGCGAGAAGGAGATAACTATTGCAGATGATGAAGTCAATGCAGTAGTGTCAAAGAGCCCATTTGAGCTGAACTGCGACCTTGAAGGCGGCATTCCAATAGCTCTCTGTGGACGGACTCCAGTCAAAGTCAAAGGCAAGATAAAGAAGTTTGACAGAATCACTTTGTCTGACACTCCAGGCATTGGATGCAAAGCTGAAGGCCAGAGCATAGTGATTGGACGAGCATTGGAGTCTTCTGATGATGAAGGCATAAAGCTCATAGAATGCGTCACATAGTTCAGGCTATGATGTCTTTTTCTATACAGCAAAAAACAAGCAGCATACGCTGCTTGTTTTTTTTCATGCTTGAACTATGCAAATAGATCAATTCTTGCATTCAATTATGTAGCGGATAGTGACTTGGTCTTCTCTATAGACCGCAATTTCATCATCTTTCAGCATCTGATATCCAGTGCCATTTCTAGCTTGCTCTTTGTGGCCAAATACATGCGTAGCTCCAGGCTTTATCCACTAAAGCTAGTCATATGCATCTTTATGCTAGAGCTTTTCAATGGCTGCTCTGCATTCTGTCTTGCTTCTATAGTAGTCATACTAGTTGTTGACGTCAATTGCAAAGGCAAACAATGCCATATATCCATATTCACTGTCATTAGAGCCCCAATAGTTATGAGGCAGATTTCTGAGAGATGTGTAGTTTATGCTCTTTCCTGAGAATGGCGCTGCATATATTCCAGCTCCCAGCATTGTGCCATGCGCGACATTGCCATTGAACTATATCTTCAAGCCATTCTTCAAGATAGACAGCCAGTTCTTGTTAGATGAGCCATGGAAGAACAAGACTGGCTTGCAGTTTGAATGCTATGACATGAAATTCTCAAACTTGGACTATGTCTCATGGTTGACTGCTATGAACAGCCTATTGAAGTATTTTGCATACTCGCTGCCCATCATGCCCTTTATTTCATCAATCTTAGCTTGATCATTGACTTGATGCAGCTCAAGTCCAAGATTTGTCAAATAGTCTTTGACTGGGCTTGAAGTTCCAGACGCATTAGCAGCTGATGATGCCTATGGAGTAGACATCTAGATGTTAGTCTTCAATGTGTCAATAAGCTCTTTTTCTTTAGTCAAGATTTTGTCTATTTCAGCTTCATCATATCTCTGCAGGCATGCATAATAGACGCTCCTAATGCGGCGAGGCACAGTCTTGAAGATCTTCAGCTATATGTCCTAGAAGGCTTTGATGAAGCCTTTCTCATCATTCTAGTAGATGCTTTTAGCTTTATATTTATTGTACAAGTCTTCAAGCTGCTTGATGAGGTCTTCAACTTTCTATATAGCAGTCATGTTGACTGAGCTCTTGTCAATTGTATAGCTCTGCTTGATCTGCTAGTTTGAGAACTGCAAGAACTTAGTTATCAAGTCTTTAGCGCCAATGTCTTTTATCGAGTCTACTGAAGTGTCTAATGTCCCAGCAATGACTTTTTTGAAGGAGTCTGTCATGTCTACATATCCAGCATTCAACTTCTGCTTTATAATGCTGTTATACTATGAAATAGGCTTGTATATGACTTGCTTGTTCTGCCCTACTCGTCCAAATTCACATTTCATCTAAGATGAGTTAGGCTCTATTGTTATTGAGTAGAACATGTTATGGTTTCTGACAGGATCTACTAAAGTCAAATATCTAGATTGTGGTGTCATGGTAGTTTATTCTTCTTTCTTAAATGTTCATTAGTTCTTGCATTCAATTATGTAGCGGATAGTGACTTGCTCTTCTTTGTACACAGCTATCTCATCTTCACGAAGCCATGCGCCAGACATAGTGCCTTCTTTATGCCCCCATACATATGTAGCGCCAGGCTTTAGCGTCTAGAGCACATCATATGCATTCTTGGTCTATAGCTTGCTCATGTCTCTGTCATTGCTTGTATAGTCAAAATATTTGTCTTTGTCAATTGCAAAGGCAAACAATGCCATATATCCATATTCACTGTCATTAGAGCCCCAGTTGTTGTAAGATAGATTCTTCAATGATGTGTAGTTTATGGATTTTTTGGCTAATGGAGCTCCATATATGCCCCAGCCAAGCATTGCCCCAGTCAAATGAGAGCCGGCTGGCCGTATCTTCAAGCCATTCTTCAAGATAGACATCCAATTCTGGTTGCGAGAGCCATGGAAGAACAATGCTGGCTTGCAGTTTGAATGCTATGACATGAAATTCTCAAACTTGGACTATGTCTCATGGTTGACTGCAATGAACAGCCTATTGAAATATTTTTTGCAGTCGCCCATCATGTCTTTTATCTCGTCAATCTTAGCTTGGTCATGCACTTCATGGAGCTCAAGGCCAAGATTTGTCAAATAGTCTTGGACTGGAGCTGAAGATCCAGATGTGCTAGCAGTTGTCGCAGCTTGTGGCGTAGACATCTAGATGTTGGTCTTCAATGTGTCAATGAGATCTCGCTCATTCTTTAGCACTTTTTCTATTTCTGCCTAATCATAGCGCTGAATGCATGCATCGTGGACTTTTTTGATCCGTCGTGGCACTGTCTAGAATATTTTCAGCTATATGTCCTTGAAGGCATTGACGAAGCCTTTCTCATCATTCTAGAAAGTATTGCCTGCTTTATACTAAGAGAACATGTCTTCAAGTGTTGATATGTATTGCTCTACTTTCTATATAGCAGCCATGTTGACAGAGTTCTTGTCAATTGTATAGTTCTATTTGATCGATTGGTTTGAAAACTACAAGAACTTGCTTATCAAGTCTTTAGCTCCAATGTCTTTTATCGAGTCTATTGAAGTGTCTAATGTCGTGGCGATAGTCTGCTTGAAGTTGTCAGTCATGTCCTTATAGCCTTTGTTCAGCTTTTCACGCAATATGCGGTCATATGCTGAAAGAGGCTTTGTCACTACTTGCTTAGACTGTCCAACTCGGCCAAACTCGCATTTTATCTCACTTGCCCCGGGCTCTACTATTATATTGTAGAATTTATTATGGTTTTTAACAGGATCTACAAATAAAAGGCATTTAGATTCAAGATTCATAATTTTGTATTTTATCAATAGTTTTATATATTTACTTATATGGACAACAATTTAGCTAAAATTGCTGTAATAGGCAAATGCCAAGAACTTCTTGACAAGATCAAGCTTAAAGAGCTTGAAAAAGACACTATTGAACATGATGTATTGAAGACAATTGCAGCTAAAGACTGCCATTTAGTCAGCAGATATAGAACTGTCAAGAAATATGACATATGCAATGACATTGACATAGTCATATGCTTTTATGGCACAAGCAAGAAAAGATTCAATGCTACACAGAGAGCATTGAAATACATGCTTAAGTCAAATCCATAGCCTGGAAGATTCATCTTCATTGAAGCATAGAGAAAAGAGGCTGACACTAAGTTTAAGGCTATGCTTAGCTCTTTGAAGAATGTAGAATATCGATTCATAGCTATTCCGAAGGCTTCAGAAGACATAGAGCTTAAAATGCCATTATGGAACATTGGCGCATAGATGTCAAAGGCTGCAAAGATCTGCTTCATAGACTCTGACATTGTGTTCTGCAGACAGAATTGGCTTAGCTCAGCGTCAAAGAAGCTTGACCGATATGATGTCATCTCATTGTCCGGCTTCTAGTACTATGAGAAGTCTAGAAATGCCTTGAAGCTGACTGAGTCTATTGGCCATGCATTCATGACTAGAAAGCCAGATGGCAAGCGAATCATAGGCCATATTGGATTCACAGTTGGCATGACACGAGACTTCTATGACAATGTCTATGGCCAATTTGACGCTATCAGCTCCAATGATGATGCTTGGATGTGGACTAAGATCATTGGAAAAGACCGAATCAACACTGCATCAATGAACATCCCCTACAAGTTCAGCTCGCTTGAAGGCTTAGATTGCAAGATTGGCTCTACAGAAGAAGTATGCTGCCATCTAGACCATGGAAAAGCCAATATAGCTGAAAAGCAAAAAAGAGCTAGCATGTCATATCAGAAGAATGACATGCCATTTTGGGATGTCATATATGACAAGAATTCTCCAGATGTCCTGCCAGTGAAGAATGGCAATGCTGTCTAGAAGCCTCATTCAAAAGACACAATAGTCTACTGCGTTGATGGAGACTATGCTGCAAACTTGATGTTGATCAACTCATTGCGCTCTCTTCTGCCTAACACTAGCAATGACATAAATGTCTTGACTGTCAAGTCCAACAAATACATAGAAAATTTGAAGAATGTGTCAAGTCGAGTCAATGTCATACGCATAGACTAGCTGATAGACAGATATTTCAAGGACATCAACATATAGAATACTAATCCATGGCATGTCTTGAATGAAAGTGCATACTATAGGCTTTTGATATTCAAGACCCCTGAGATAGTAGATTCATATGAAAGAGCATTATATCTTGACTGCGACACAGTAGTGCATGCTGATCTTGACAAGTCACTGTTTGCTTTGAAGTCTAGTTCTAGACTATTAGCAGTCGCTGAAGACAACACTAGCAGAAATCCCAAGCTAGATCTAGTCAACTAGCTTAGAGAGTTTGGCATAGAGTTTGATGATGAAGATGACAAGCTAGCTAGATATGACTATTTCAACTCTGGAGTGCTATTGTTTGACTTGAAGAAAGTAGATGCTGATGCAGTCTTCAATGAATGCTTGTCTTTAGTCCATTTCAACTTTTTATTCCATGACCAAGACATATTGAATTATGTCTTTAGAGACTTTGAAGCAATTGACTGCAAATATAATGACAGTGTTTGCACTGACAGAGAATATGCT
>Ga0310695_10013399_pt1 | contig 11282 bp, 7 predicted proteins | sample RumenRJG_04DNA_FD_203882 | JGI IMG/M metagenome (GOLD analysis project Ga0310695, IMG submission 203882) | Bovine rumen microbial communities from Lethbridge, Alberta, Canada - RJG_04 (v2) (version 2) | ecosystem: Host-associated > Mammals > Digestive system > Stomach > Rumen | place: Canada... | reverse complement strand
GAATATGAAGATAGCACTTGGATGGACAAACAGAGGGCTGCTTATGAAGAAACTTACGTTGCCTTCGTGGATTTTTTGAAAGTTACTCAGCAAAAGGGGTTGACCGTAGTAGGGATTGTTTTCCCGCAATCTCCGGATTATCGAAATTCAGGCATCTGGGGACGGCATGGCTTGCGTCGTAGTGAGGCGGTCAAAATCCTAGACAGTCTGGCAAGATTGCAAAAGAAATATCCCCATTTCATTTTTATGGATGAAAATAAAATGGGCTATCACGATTATGATGACTCCATGGCTCAGGATTGTGATCACATGAATGCACGCGGCGCAGAACAGCTGACGGTTCGTTTGGATTCGTTGCTTAAAACATTAAAATGATAATAGCTGTTTTTATCATCCTGTTCGCGATTTTTCCGCTGACCGATACCGACATCTGGTGGCATTTGGCGTGTGCACGGGAGTGGGTGACAACTTGGACGCCTGTCCGTACGCCTATCGTGAATGTGCACGAGTATTTTCAGCAAGTCGTGGGTTTTGTCTATGGCCTGGGCGGGGCGCCGCTTTTGGTGGCTTTCAAGGCGGTGTTGTGGGGTGTAGTCTTTGCTCTGTTTGTTCGTGGCGTGCGTCATGGCGAGCTTCCAAAGAACGTCATTGCGAGCCCCGTAGGAGGGCCTGCCACGAGCGTAGCGTGGTGGTGGCAATCTCTAGTGGCGATACTCCTCATCTTCGTTTTCCGCTACCATTTTGAAATTCGTCCGGTGCTTTTTTCGCTTCTGTTTCTTGGAATATACTGGAATGCGATTCCGTGGCTTGTAAAAAAATACAGAGAGTCCCGGCTAGATGTAAAACAGGTTGCATGCGCTGCGCTGATTCTTGCTCTTCAGTGGTTTTGGTGCAAGTGTCAGGGGCTTTATATCTTGGGCCCGATTTTTGCAACTTTGGTGTTGTGTGTCAGTTTACTTGAATCAAAAAAACAGGGTCGATTTTTCGCAAAATACATTGTTCCGCAAGTTGTTTTTGTTCTACTCCTCTGGGCAATGCCGTTCTTGCATCGCGAAGGTTTGGCTTTGTTCCTGTATCCGTTTGGGTTGCTGGATCGCCTGCTTGGCCTTACTCCTTCTGCCGCGGTATTTGCAAGTCAAATTTTCGAGAACCGTTCTCCTATAACGCTTTTGATGGCGGGGGAGAATACGCTTGAATGTGCGTTGATGATTTTGCTCTGCATCGCAGGAATGGGTTTTGCCATGTGGCGGTTGTATCAAGCTCGCAGGCTCGATGTTTTGAATGTCTCTCTCTTGGTGACAGCGATTCTCGCCCTTGTTGCCGAACGTAACTTTGTGCTGTTCTTGCCGGTACTTTTAGCGACTTTGCCTAATTTCCCATTTCACACTCCACATTTCACATCGTGCCGCCTACTGTCTACGGTCTACTTTCTACTTACTTTCTTCATCTTGGGTCTTTGGACCCGCTCACTTTCCGCTTACGATTTTTCGATGGTTGCTTATCAGCGTGTTCCCGTAGATGCTGCCCGATGGATGCAGGAACATCCGCACCAGGGACGGCTCTTCAATGATGACCGTGCGGGCGGTTACCTTGCCTTTGTAAATCCTGCCGATTCTATTTATATCGACGGACGATTTATCCTAAAGACGGCGGATTTCTTTGAACGTTATCTTGAGTTCGCTCAAAATCCGTCGCTATTTATGGCGGATGCCGATTCTTTAGGCATCGACCGGGCCGTGTTCCCGCTGCGCTACTACGCTCGCTGGGATTCCCTGCTGCAAGCCCTCGAAACGGCGCCCCGCTGGCACCTAGCCTACCACGACGCCTACTTCGCCGTTTTCGACAAAGAATAGTCAGAATTTAGCCAGTTCGGTCTACAAAAGAACCCAGCCATAAAGGCCGGGTTCTCTTCTCTCTCGTTGGTAAAACGAAATTCAATAGTCTACTTGATCTTGAATGCACGAACCATATTGGTTGCGTTTCCGTGAACTCGTGCAAAGTACTTGCCTGCAGGGAGCTTGGTGAGCGAAAGCGTGCCGTTCACGTTATCTATTGCCATAAGCTTGTCTCCCTTCAAACTGAAGATTTCGACAGTCATAGGAGAGCCTGCGATGTGTAAGGCGTTGTCTGAGAAGGTTACGTTGGAATTCTGCTCGGCCTTTACAAAAATTGGGGTGTCGTTGCCGCCGTTCGGGCATTTGGTGTAGCTAGTGGGGTTGGTGGCGAGGTAACCTTTTACGAGGTTGCCGGAGGTCGTGTACTGGAGCGAAGTCTTGGTTGAAGAACCTTCAAATGCGGCGGTACCTTCGCTGATTTTGGAGGCAGACCAGTTTGCCCAAGAAAGCTTGTGCTTGTTGATGTATTCCTGCCAACTCTGGTTACGGCCCTGGTCCGGATTTCCGCCACCGCTAGCATCAGCCGTGCCCCATTCCGAAACAAATACGGAAAGGCCTGCGTTAATTGCTTGTTCGCCGTTGGAGCCTTCGCAGGATCCGCCCCAGTCGTAGGTGCCGCTCCAGCAGTGGCTATTGGCGTAGTAGTGCAAGGTGTAAGCGGTATTCTTCTTGGGGTCGTTGACTTCGTTTCCGATTGCTGCTTGCGGGTTCTGATCCCACTTGGGGGTTCCCACGAGAATCAGGTTGTCGGAATATTCGCGGATGACTGGAATGACTTGGTCGGCGTAGGTTTTAATGTCGCTCCAAGAAATATCTTCGGGTTCGTTGAACAGTTCGAAAATGACGTGGTCGTATTTGCCGTAGGTCTGAGCCATTTCTTTGAAGAAATTCTTGGCAGCATCCGTTTGTTGTGTGGCTTTATGAGAATGCCAGTCGATAATCACGTAAATGTCGTTCTTGATGGCGGCTTCGACGACCGTTTTCATGAATTGCTTTTGGTTGGTTGGGTCGACTGCATAACCTTTGAGCTGGATTCCGTTGTATTCACCGGACCAGTTTTCGTCTCCGGTTGCCATGGCTGCGCGCACAATCTGGATGTTCATGTCGCGAACCATGGTGGAAACGCCTTCTTCGCTCCAGAATTCAACAGCCTGCGGCATCAGACTCCAGTAAAGGCTCATGCCACGCACCTGCACTTCGGCGCCGTCCTTGACGCCTTCGCAACTACCGTAAATGCGTCCTTTGCCCTGAGAGTTCTTGCCTGTCATCAGCTGACCATATTGGCTGACGGGACCCACGCGGGTGGGGGTGATGCTTTGGGCTGCGGCGATCGTTGCGCTCAGTGCCAAAGATGATAAAATGGCGAGTTTTGACAGTGTTTTCATAAAACAACCCTTTTTTCAATGAAAATAACTTTTGTCGCGCAAAATAGACAAAAAATGAACTTCTTTTTTGTTTACATGTGTGTAATTTGTGAGCGTAATCAAGTTTTTGGGGCTTTGGGTGCCGTTTTTAGGCGGTTTTTGGGGTGGAAATTACTAGATTGCTGGGCATGAAGAATGTGATGAAATTTGCTGTTCCGGCTTTATTGGCTTTCTCGACTGTTTTTGCCCAACAGGGCGCTCCGACGGGTGCCGCTGTCGATCCTACTGCCGACGAACAGAAGGCTCTTTCTGCCCTCAAGGGTAAGCTCGAAGGAGCTATTGTCTGGGCGACAAGCCGTGCAGATTCTCATCATGATATTTGGATTATGAACGCCGATGGCACGAACGCCCGAGCTCTTACGCAGGGAGATAACGTGGACTGGTTTCCGCGCATTTCTCCGGATGGCTCGACGGTGCTCTTTAACCGCAGCAAGGGCGGCTGGGTTCCTGAAAACGATGCCAACTACCCGGAAAAGTGGGACTTGTGGATGGTCGACATTTCGGGTGAAAATGCTCGTAAAGTCGTGGATAACGCCACTTGGGGTACTTGGAGACCCGACGGCAAGTCCATCGTGTTCAGCCGCGCCGGTAAGGTGTTCACTATGGATCTCGCCAGCAAGAAAGAAACGCTTGTGCTCGATGGCGAGAAGGCTTTCAATAAGTCCGGCGTGATTCTGCAGGAACCGAACATGAGTCCCGACGGCAAGCATTTGGCCATTACGCTTCGAGGCTCTATGCGCGAAACGGGCGTGTGGGATCTCGCCAAGTCTCAGTGGACCAAGTCTGGTGACGGTTGCCAGATTGACTGGAACTTTGATGGTAGTAAACTCTACCGTGTGAACCCGACGGGTAACGGTGGCACGGCTGCTCCGAGCGAAATCCTTTGGTTCAGCGCCAAGGATGGCAAGCAGATTGAAAAGGTGGGCTTCTTTGGCATTCCGAAGAATGTGAAACTGATGGACCTGCCCGGTCGCCGCAGTCACGAATATTTCCCGCGTCTTTCTCCCGATGGCAAGTGGCTTGTGTGGGGTGCAACCGACAAGGGTCACGACCACGACCTGTTTGACTACGAACTCTATATCTGGAAGATTGGCGAACCGGTTGAATCGGCAACGCGTATTACGTATCATACAGGTAACGACCGCTGGCCGGACATTTGGCTCGGTAAGGTTCCTGTAAAGGAATCTGTGGCTGACAAGGTTGCCTCTCAGGTGAAGGAAGCTGTCAACGGTGCCGCAAATGCAATTCAGTCAGGCCTCAGCGAAGCCAAGATGGATGAACTCATTAAGGCCATCGATCGCTTGACGGACGCCGTAAAGAATTTGGCAAAATAATCTAGTCCTCGCAAAGTTCTTGCCTGCTCGCTATCCGGGAGTTACCGGAACCGCTCGCTTGTCAAGAACATTTTGCTCGGATTATTGCTTGCTGTTGTTATCCGAACGGATTTTAAAGCACATAATGGCGTAGGCGCCGGCGACATTCATGCTCGCCTTGCGGCCAGCCATCGGGATTGTCACCTTCATCGTCGCTTCGGCCATCAGTTCCGGAGCGATTCCTAATTCCTCGTTTCCGAGAATAATGAGGCCTTTCTCGGGCCATGTTACGTTGTTTATGCTCGGGATGTCTTCGCCGGTTTCGAGCGCGATGATTTCGTAGCCGTTTTCCTTGTGCCACTTTACGCAATCGAAGGGCGATTCCCAGCGCTTGATAGGAATCCATTCCTGACAGCCGCGGGCGGCGCTCTTGACTGTTACATGGTCGGGGCCGCAACTGTAGCCGCTCAGGTGGACTCCTTCAAGCCCGAAGCAGTCCGTGCTGCGAATGATGGAACCTACGTTAAAGGCGCTTCTTAGATTGTGAACCAGGACGGCAAACGGGAGCGGAGCTTCGTTGGCGACTTCGCGGTCGCCCGGCTCTTGTTCCAGGTACACGTCGCGTTCGAACCCGAGCCCGGCTCTGGTGCGGAATGTCTTGTACAGGTCAATCATTTGGGCCTGGTTTTTGCCGGTCAGGCGCTCGCTTTCGGGGAGCTTCATCCATTCGGCGTAGGTCTCGAATTCACGCTTGGCTCGGGGTACGTCATCGCCCAATTGCAGGATGATGACACGTAAAAGTTCGGCCATGCGTTTGGCTTTTGAAGTCTCTTTAGTAGCAAGGAATTTCTTCTCGGAAAACATGCTCAAAAAGATAGCTAATGAAGCTGATTTTAACCCCCTTTTTTGAGTAAATTTTCTATCTTTTATCTTACATGCAAGACTATCCGAAGACACGTGTCCTCATCGCAAACGATGATGGAATCCAGAGTGGCTATATGCTCGCTTTGGCGTGTGCACTCGCCCCTTATGCGGACGTGTGCGTTTTTGCGCCCGAAGTGGAGCAGAGCGGGGTAGGGCACGCCTTTACAGTTCGGCGTGGGCTTTCGGTCAAAAAAGTGGAAATTGCGGAGAATGCGGCTATTGAGGCGTATTCAATGTCGGGTACACCTGCCGATTGCGTCAAATTTGCGCTGGGCCATTTTGCCTCTTATGGGCTTACCACCGAGGGGGTCGGTCCGGGTCAATTTGACGTGTGTTTTTCGGGTGTGAATCTCGGCGAAAATTCCGGTGTGTCGTCGCTCTATTCGGGGACGGTCGCTGGCGCCCGCGAAGCAGCCCTCTGGGGTGTACCGGGTATTGCGCTTTCTCTCCGTGGCACAACCGCAAACATGCTCGAAACCGCAAAGGAATTTGCCGTGAAGGTGGTCAATGACCGCCTGTTCGAACGGATTCCCGTAGGCGTTTTCTGGAACGTGAATTTTCCAAAGGCTACCGCCGAAACCTTCAAGGGGTTTAAGGCGACCAAGATGGCCCTCGGAATGTTTACGGACCATTACTCCCATGAAAATGGTCTATGGCAATTGGATGGTGATAAACTGTGGGATGAACAGCCCAAGGATAGTGACGACTATCTCTTGAATCAGGGCTACGCGACGATTACGCCCCACCGTATCGACCAGACCGATGAAGAAAGTTTAAATGAAATAAACGAAATGCTGGTGGAAACACCGGTGGATAATTAGAGGAAAAAGAATGTCAGAAGAATTGGTACCAGGTTCGCAAATCAGGTCCTTGATTGAAAAGGACATGCAGGATTGCTACTTGCGCTATTCCATGAGCGTGATTGTGGCTCGTGCACTCCCTGATGCGCGTGACGGCTTTAAGCCGGTGCACCGCCGCGTGATGTACAGTATGCATAAGCTCGGCGTGGTGCCCAACAAGCCGACGGTGAAGAGCGCCCGTATCGTGGGTGACGTGATCGGTAAGTACCACCCGCATGGCGACTCTGCCGTGTACGAAACCTTGGTGCGTATGGCGCAGGACTTCTCTCTGCGCTATCCGCTGGTATTCGGTCAGGGTAACTTCGGTTCCATCGACGGTGACGGTGCCGCTGCAATGCGTTACACCGAAGCCAAGATGAACAACATGGGTGCCCTCATGCTCGAGGATCTTGAAAAAGATACGGTCGACATGGGTCCGAACTTCGACGAATCTTTGGAAGAACCGAAGGTGTTGCCTTCCGCTCTCCCGAACATGCTGGTGAACGGTACCACCGGTATCGCTGTGGGTATGGCGACTTCCATGGCTCCGCACAATCTCCGCGAAATTGCGAATGCCATTCATGCGGTTGCTGAAAATCCGGATATTTCCGGCGAAGACCTTTTGCAGTACGTATCCGGTCCGGACTTCCCGACGGGTGGCGTGATTTGCGGCCGCGCGGGCATCCGTGATGCTTATTTGACGGGTCATGGCCGCGTGCGCGTGCGTGCCCGTACCGAAATCGATGTCGATAGCCGCGGCAAGCCACGTATCTTGGTCAGCGAAATTCCTTACATGGTCAACAAGGCCGAACTCTGCAAGAAGATTGCAGAACTCGTGAAGGACAAGCGCGTAGACGGCATTACTGACATTCGCGATGAATCTAGCCGCGAAGGCATGCGCATCGTGATTGAAATGCGCAAGGATGTGGTCGCCGAAGTTGTGCTGAATAATTTGTTCAAAAATACGCAGTTGCAGACGACGTTCAGCATCTACAACTTGGCGCTCGTCAATAACCTGCCGAAGCTCCTGACGCTGAAGGATCTTATCCAGGTTTACGTGGATCACCGCTTGGAAGTGATTACGCGTTCTACGCAGTTTGACTTGAACAAGGCTGAAGCTCGTCTCCACATTATCGAAGGCCTGCGCATTGCAACGCAGAATATCGACGAAGTGGTGCAGATTATCAAGTCGAGTCCGACGACCGAAGCCGCAAAGACTGCCTTGCAGAACCGCTTTAACCTCGACGAAATCCAGTCGCAGGCTATCGTGGATATGCGTCTCGCTCAGCTTACCGGCTTGAATATCGAAAAGTTGGAAGCCGAATACAACGAACTCGTTGCAACCGTTGCCGACTTGAAGGACATTCTCGCTAAGCGCGAACGCCGCGTGAAGATTATGCTCGACCGCCTCGACGCCATCGTGGACAAGTGTGGCGATGACCGCCGCACCTCTATCGAAGACGCCGTCGACGATTATGATTACGAAGATCTGATTGCCGAAGAAGAACAGGTGATTACGCTCAGCCGCGAAGGCTACATCAAGCGTTTGCCAATCGATACCTTCAAGGCTCAGAACCGTGGCGGCAAGGGCATTATTGGCGCAACGCTTAAAGAAGAAGACAACGTCGAACAGATCTTTACCGCAAGCACTCACAGCTACCTGCTCGTGTTCACGAACAAGGGCCGTGCTTACTGGACCAAGGTTTATCGCTTGCCCGAAGGAACCCGCAACGGCAAGGGCCGCCCGATTATCAACTTTATCGGTCTTACCGAAGGCGAAAAGGTACAGGCGATTGTGCCGGTGCGCAAGTTCGGCGGTTACTTCTGTCTCGTGTTTGCGACCAAGAAGGGTGTCATCAACAAGATGGACCTCACCTTGTTCAGCCGTCCGCGCAAGGCGGGCGTGAACGCCATCAGCCTCGACGAGGACGATGAATTGGTGAAGGTTCAGCTCGTGGGCATGTCTGCCGAAGACTTCAAGGCTAGCCAGGCTGCTGAAGGCGAAGACGCTGATGCCGAAGCCGAAACACAGGCTGCCGAGGCCGCCATCGCCGAGGAATCCGAAGACGCCGAAGATATCGAAGGCCGCCCGATTCCGAAGGACTTGCTGATGCTTGCGACCAAGAACGGTCAGGCCGTGACCTTCCCAATCAGTTGCTTCCGCGCCATGGGCCGCGGCACTCACGGCGTGAAGGGCATTACCTTGGCCGAAGGCGACGAAGTGATTTCTCTGTTGTGGCTCAAGGCCGGCAACAAGATCGTGACCATTACCGAAAACGGTTACGGCAAGCGCAGCGAACCTTCGACTTACCGCATTACCCGTCGCGGTAGCAAGGGCGTGCGCAACCTGAACGTGACCGACAAGGTGGGCGCCGCCGTGTTCGTGGAAAGCGTCGCAGACGACTACGACTTAATCATTACTAGCCGCGAAGGCCAGGTGATTCGTATCAAGGCTGCCGATATCCGCCTTACGGGCCGTAATGCCCAGGGCGTCAAGGCGATTAGCCTGCGCGAAGGCGATGTGGTGCAAGATGCGACCGCACTCCCGAGCGTCGAAGATATCGAACAGGATAGCGCCGAAGCGAAGGAAACTTTCGACAAGGTGGAAGGTGTGGAAGTCGACGACGATTCTGTCGAAAAGATCGACGACAAGCCGGAACAGCAGATCGGCGTGCCTGCCCCTGAAGACGATGCTTAATTGATTGTTGTTCGGCCCCGCTAAGGGGCCGAAACAATTTTGTACAGGACTGCCACACTAATGTCATCTTGGAGTCTGACATTCTGGATGGGGGTCGCTACATGGGAACGGTGGATTCCGCACAATTCAGGAAAATCCCGTAAAAAACTCCTTGTTCTGTGGAAAAAAGGACTCCTCACACACTGTTGTGGGGCGTTTTTATATACACGAAAAGAATGCCGTATTTTGGCGTAAAATTGGCTTTTTTGTGTAAAAATTGTGGATTCGGTGTTGTTTTTTACAACAACGCCAATTGTCATACATGTATTCCAATTTGGATTTTGCAGATATATCTTTGGAACAGGACTTAAACATTCAGGAGTTATAAAATGAATAGGAGTATTGCGAAAATTGCGAAGATGGGGATTGCCATAGCTGCAATTGCGTCATCCATTTCCTGGGGACAGACCACCCTTAACTGCTCTAATGGCACGTCCCAGAAGTTTGGTAGCGGCGCAGGCTATGATTACGAACTCTGGAGCCAGAATGGTGCCGGTAACGCAACTATGACGCTTAACCCAAGCACCGAAAATGGTGGTGCTTTCTCCGTTGAATGGAGTGGTACTATCAACATGTTGGCCCGTTCCGGAAAGCGTTGGGGGGCTAACTCCACTGTTACCGTACAGAATGTGGGGAATATTACCTCCGAATTTGATGTGGAATGGAGCTCCAACGACAACGTGAAGTATGTCAGCGTCTATGGCTGGGGCTATTATGACAAGGCGGACATTCCCAGTGGTTTCACCGATGAAATTGAATACTACATTATCCAGGATCGCGGAAGCTACAATCCTACCCAGGGCGGTAAAAAGTTTGGTTCTGCAGTTATCGATGGTATTAGCTACGATTTCTATACGACCGACCGTATTCAGCAACCTTCTCTTTCGGGTACCAGCACCTTTAAGCAGTATTGGTCCATCCCGTCGAATACGAGCCAGCATCGCACCAAGGGCACCATTTCTATTTCCAAGCACTTCAGCGAATGGGCTAAAGTGGGTATGAAAATGGGTAGACTGTATGAAGTTGCTTCCATGAAAATTGAATCCTACACCGGAAATACGGGCTCTGCAAAAGGTCATGCTACCGTTAAGAAGAACCTGCTGAAAATCGGTGGCAGTGCCGATGAACTTGGCCTCAATGTAACGGCATCTCCGGCTGCTGCAGGTACTGTGACAAAGAGCCCCGAAGCTAACTATTATGCTCCAAAAACAGCTGTACAGCTCACCGCCAAAGCCAACGAAGGCTGGAAGTTTGTGGGTTGGGAAGGTGATGCTACCGGTTCTACCGAAACCATTTCTGTAACCATGGACAAGGAAAAGTCTGTTGTCGCCAAGTTTGAATTGGTCGGCGAAACCACAGTGAACCTTCTTAAGGATGGTGATTTCCCGAGCAGTAGCGTGATTTCTACAAGCCAAGATGCATCTTGGTTCCTGGGTCAGGGTACAAACTGGGGTAACTCTGCTGCAAAGACATCTGTTTCTGGTGGCACGGCTACGGTTGACGTTACCACTATTGGTGCAGAAACTTACCAGCCGCAGCTTGTTCAGTACAATCTGGCTCTTGATAAGGGCATGAAGTACAAGTTGTCCTTTAAGGCTAGCGCTGATGTAGATCGCAAGATTGAAGTTAATTTCCAACAATCCGTAGACCCCTGGGGTGCATACGCTACTAAGGAATTTGACATCACCACTACGGAAAAGGAATACACATTTATCTTTGATATGGAAGAAGATTCTGATGATGCCGCTCAGTTTGCCTTCAATTTGGGACAAGCTACAGGTGCAGTCAAGATTAGTGACGTCAAGCTGGTCTATACCACTGGTTCCGAAGGTGGTGATCCGCAGGCTATCGTAGCCGACCTCCGTCTGAATGCTTCTGGCAAGACCTATCAGGTGTTCGACATGCAGGGCCGTAACCTCGGCAAGGTTGATGTAGCCAATGGCGCCACCGTTGCCGACGCTCTCTTCGCCAAGTTCCAGAAGGCTGGAGTCTACATGGTGAAGCAGGGTAGCAAGCTCAATCTGGTGCGCGTGACCCGTTAAGAATTTGTCAATTCCTAAAGCACTCCTATATCAAGGATGACAAGAGAACGCCCTGCCACACGGGGCGTTTTTTGTTCTTTGCGGAATCTCATAATGCCGATTAGCTAT
>Ga0310695_10013398_pt1 | contig 11282 bp, 13 predicted proteins | sample RumenRJG_04DNA_FD_203882 | JGI IMG/M metagenome (GOLD analysis project Ga0310695, IMG submission 203882) | Bovine rumen microbial communities from Lethbridge, Alberta, Canada - RJG_04 (v2) (version 2) | ecosystem: Host-associated > Mammals > Digestive system > Stomach > Rumen | place: Canada... | reverse complement strand
GGTTTACATAATATTACCATAAAAATCATGAAATTGCAAGTGTATTTTTCAAATAAATCCCATAATTTAGGCATATATTGTGAATTATTATATATAATTAATAAGTATATTTGTAATATTATGTTAATCATAATAATTTTTGAAGTATATTATATTGTTACCATTCCCAGCAGCTATCGCAGGTCTGCCCGAGCTCCCAGACCATTCGTCGCTGGCGGCATCCAACGCCGCCTTAAAGCGCTCCTCACAAGGTCTGATCAGATCCCCTTTCCCCATCCCTCTCCCCCGGGAGAGGGAGAAGGAAGCCACGCCTGCAGCGTGCTCTCTTAATGCCGCCGCCCTTTTCAAGCCCCCGAATACCCCTGCCCTGTCACTCCACTACTTTTCCAGTAAGCTCTCTCTTGGGATGATGCACAGCGATCTCTCCTTATCCCTCGTTCTTTGCGTCCCTGCAGCGCTTTTCGACCACCCTGCTGTACTGATATCAGCTCCGTGGTTCTCCTGTCTGGTTCAGTCACCTTACGTCTCCGGGATCCCACGATCCTCTTCTGTGAATATTTCAAGGTTACCCCTGTGCCTCCTGCTCCTTATTTCCACCCCCGTCCTTTCTGTAATATGTTCTCCTTCCTGATCCTCAGTCTGCCCGTTGCTAATGGGTATTGTGGGGGCAACAACCCCCGGTTTCAAGGCTACGAATTTGCCGTGATTTTTTTCTGGAAAGAAGAAAAAAATAACAACAAATTCTATCAAGCAGCTTCGCTGTCCTTGACCCCTGAGAACGCCGCCCCCGAATGCATACCCAAGCAACCGGGCAAACAGCCCGAGGAACAGAAAGGAGAACATTATGATCACAGAAATCACAAAGGTAGAAATCAGCAAGGAGCAGGTGGTACTGGAAGGTGTAAATCTTGAGACTATCTTCACTTCAGAGGATCTGTTCGAAGACCTCCCGGAAGAGCCCGTAAGGTTCATTTTCCCGAGACAGGAGAACCACGGAGCTGCTATCAAGTACCTCTACAAAGTGGTCTCATCACAGAAGCGCTGCAAGGAAGCAAAGAGCTTCGGGGAGAAGATCGAGTCACTTGTAGGCTGCATCCTCTCCATTGGAGAAAGCTTCCAGGAAAAGTAAATACGGTTCCTGCCAGGGCAGGCCCCTTAGGGGGCCTGTTTTTTTGGCGGCTCAGAATGGAGGAACCCACCCATGCACCCCGGCACGGTAAAGCATGTGCCCGCCCGTTCCCCTATGCCCCTTCCCGGTGGCAATATGTCACACAGTCCCAATTCTATGTGCAATTTCCGCGTGAAAGTGGGGAATGGATGACTATATTGGGATAAATTTTTATAACAAAGTGGGGAATAAAAAAACAGGAAACGCCACGGCCTCCGGTGTCATTGCGACTGTAGCACGGTCAGCTCCTGATGGCAAGGGCAAGCGGTCCCCGTGACTTCGTCACCCTTGCCATCAGGAGCCGACCGTACGTCGCAATGAGTGCCACCGGAGATATAGCCGTGGCATATTACCAATTTTTATTTATGCGCAAAGCGCAGGAAGGAGACAGATTATGGTAAAAGAAAGAGGTTTCGCAGAGATGATGAGGGATCTGGTTAAAGACAGGCTGGGAGACGGATACGACGTAAATCTAAGGGATGTGATGAAGAACAACGGCACGGAACTTACAGGGCTTTCAATAGGTGCAAAAGACGCAAGAATAGCCCCCACAATTTATCTTGAAGGATTTGAAGAAAGGTTTGAGCAGGGGAGGATATCTGTAAATGAAGCGGTTGAAGAGATCATAAAAGTATTTAGAAAGGAAGATGACCAGGATGCCGGTTCCCTTTATGAGATCTTCAGCAATGTCGAGGAGATTTATAAAAGGGTCTGCCCGAAGATCATCAATGCTGAAAGAAATGCAGAGCTGCTTAAAACAGTTCCCTTTGTTAAGTTCCTTGACCTTGCTGAGATCTTCGTAGTGAAAATGGAGATAAGCGGCAACACCGGAAATGTGACCATTAATAATGACCTGGTCGAAAGGCTTGGTATCGATATCGAAAAGCTTAAAGATTCAGCATACGGGAACATGAAGAAGCGGGGGATCGAACAGAAGTCGCTTTCCTCAATGATAAAAGACCTCATATTTGACTCAGGCGAGGTTCCGGAGGAACTTAATGAGCCTGAAGGTATATCTATGATGGTCGTGACCAACCGGGAAAGATACAACGGAGCCTGCTGCATGATAGATCCTGAGATTTTTGTTGATTTGTCAGAAAAGATGGGCTGTGATCTGTATGTCCTCCCCAGCAGCATACATGAGATTATCGTTGTTCCTGCCGTCAGTCAGTGTAATGAAGATGAACTGAGGGATATGGTTCGGGATGTTAACAGGAGCTCCGTAAGTAATGAGGATTTTCTTTCAGATACGCTGTATCGGTATAATCGCGGTACAGCACAGCTGCAGATCGCATAGTGGGATGTTCAGGATGGGAACTGGTTGAAATCGTTCTCCTCCTTTTCCGAAGGAGGAAACTAAATGAATGATAGAAAAACATATTTGGGAAAGCATAATGAGCCAAAGGAGCAGATTATGGGCGACGTAACAACAATCCTGATACTCCTTACTGCCATTTTTGCAATATCAGCACTTAAGTCATGTTTGATAGGCGAAAAATTATTAATGCTTATATTCAGCATATTGACAATAATTTTTTTGACTTTCAGCATACGGGTACAAATATACGGGAGGAAGAAGGATCATAGGAGGAAAGAGCATGACCAATGAACAGATAATTTTTAATAACTCCGTCATCCTCATGGAAAAAGGAATCATAGGCACCACAGGACGGACTTTTGAAGTGGAAAATGAAGACGGTACGAAGAAAACTATACAAGAACCGGAACCAATACACACCTATGGAGCATGGAAATCGCGCGGATATACCGTAAAGAAAGGACAAAAAGCGATAGCGAAGTTCCCTATCTGGCGACATCATAACGCAGGAACCCGTATAAACAAAAAATCAGGAAAAGAAGAAAGCACGGAGGAAAAGATGTTCCTTACAGATGCTTTCTTTTTTGCAATGAGCCAGGTTGAACCTTTGGTAGATAGTGACAAGAAAGGTTCTTGACGCGGGACCCCCGGACATATGGTCTATGGGGCCGGGGCGGCACCTCTGGAGAACGAGGGCTGCCCCGTCTTCGCATACCATATGTCCTCACCCGTGTAAAGAACCTTTCAATTTATCTCTGTCAGCTGTCTTTTAGCCCGACTAAGTAATCTATGGATACATTGTAGTATTTTGCTAAGATAATAGCATATGAGAGAGGAAGCTCGCGAATGCCCTTTTCATATCTTCTGTAGACTTCTCGTTGACAATGAAGAATATCTGCAACATCTTGCTGGGTCAGATCATGATCAATTCTGAGATCTTCAATCCGTTGCCAATGCATAAAGAGCGCCTCCTTTATCATTGACAATGCTACCAAACAGATGCATAATTTTGGGTATATGCAACTATATGGTTGCATATAAAATCACAATAACAGGTTGCAATTTCTCTACTACAATGATCAACACCAAACTACCAGGAGGAACAAAAACCAAGAAAAAAAGACTTGCAATTCCAGACCTGTAAATCAATAATAAGTATAGACCCCATCCTCCCAACTAACGAGGGCCTCCAACGTGCTGAGCACGTCCTGCAGCTCAAAAATACCTACGTCCCCGACATATGCGTGGCCTGTGAGGACTTCAGAACAACTGATACTGACAACATAGAATTTCAGGAAATAATGCGTACAATTTATGATCCTGGAGAATTAAAGAAAATTGCCAGACTTGAACAAATATATGCTACATACAACTTGAAAAAATTTTAAGGAGTTCCCTTATGCAACAACCATACATGAAAGAATATCTCGAACCAACAATGAACCTTCATCGTTTACTGTTCGTCAAAATGAGTGAAAACCAGGAGTACGATACACTCTCCATGATCGACAAATACATGCAGTCATCCCAGATCCGCAAAAAAATGGACGAAGGGAACTGGTCAGCATTGAACAAAGGATGGAAACAACTGTTTAACGATGTCAATTTCGCAGACTGCACTACAAAGACCACAACGATAGATGACATCTTATTGCATTGGATCGCAGATATTTATGTTTTACTGCAATGGATGTACAATATCCCATCCAAATCAATAAACAACATAATACCGGCAAAAACGATGTGTTCCATTTATAACCCGTTGCATGAAACATCAGAAAAAACCGCATGCGAGAAAATATACAAACGATATTTCCTGCAATCTGATTCCGAAAACACCATCACATGAATTATACAACCCCCAGCAGCAAAGCTGCTACAAAGAAAATATAAAGAAAAACCTTACAAAAGGAGATTTTTTTATGAAAAACACTACAAAAATAACTCTTTGGGGTAGAACAATCGAAATAGATAAAGAATTATATGAAACCGCAATGTCGAGATTAAAAATTTACGATATCGAAGAGTTAGAATATGAAACTGCAGTTAGTTTCAATCCTAAAAGAGGAACAGATTTGAAAAAAATGATAAAAAATCATTCTGATAAAGAATTAACTACTAAAGCTGAAAACGCATTAAAACACAGACTGGAGCTTTTAAATGATTGATTTTATGTATCATGGTATTGATTTCTCAAATGAAACATGTCATATTCCATATAGTTACCTGATAAACGAAATCAATAACCTTGTTTCATTAATCAAAAACGAAAAATGTATCAAATCTGTTATAAAAAAGAATATTGAAACAATCAGTATATCAAAAATCGACAATAATAGAGATATCATATGTCATATTCACAATAACAAAATTTCATTCTCTAAAATTAAAAATGGAAATATAGCCCCTATCACAGATGAAGATATTTTAGACATAACAGATGAACATCGAATCAATTACATATTAAGAAGCTTCAACAAATATAATAATGCTTTTCTCAACAATGAATTGACAAATAAAGAAATAATTAATATAAAACTATTATCAAAGATTATTGAAAAAGACAATAATCCAAAAAATCAACAATATACCATTGACCTAAAATTAATTCAAGATGCAAAAATCACCAAAACAGACTATGAACTTAAAAAACAGCTTTCCGTTTATCCTCAAAAACATGGTATAAAAAATATGACCAAACACCTTAAAGAGAGAATTCACAAAACCATATCCGAATTACCATCAGAAAACACAAATCAAAACGACGTTTCTGATGAACCAAGTATTATCGATTAATACCAAAACTCCAGCAGCAAAGCTGCTACAAATAAAAACAAAAACATAAGGAGAATAAAACCATGAACAAAAAAAGACTTGCAATACTACTGATCATTTCGGTCATACTTTCTGCCATACCTGTCTATGGCATGGAGACAGAGCCTGATACAGACGCAGCGATAGAAATAGAAACTGCGGATATTGCATCAAATGACAGTCCCTCAACGGAATCCAATTCATCAGACTACTGGTACGACGAAGTAAAAGGTGATGAACTTGAACGCATGATGACGTCCATAACCAACGCTGTTGTAAGCTCAATGGATGAAAACTGGAGCGAACTTGACAAAGCATTATATCTCGAAGACTGGCTGTACGGCTGGGCTGCATATGATTATGATTCTCTTGATATAAGTAGTAATAACTTTGGTAGCGGACACAATGCATATGATGCCATAGTACACAGAAAGGCCGTATGCGAAGGATTTGCAAAAGCATATGATATCCTGATGAACAAAGCAGGGCTGTTTTGTATAGTGGTTGAAAATGAACATATGGGCGATGGTGCAGGTCACGCTTGGAACCTGGTAAGAATCAACGGAAAATATTATTACGTAGACCCAACAGGCTCCGATAGAAATACTCTTGAAAAAAACAGTTCAAGTAGTCCATTCCTCTTCAACCACAAATTTTTAAAAGACAGATGGGAAAAATATGGAATATTCAAAGATTCTCCAAATTACTACGAAGAACAGGGTAAATACCGTTACGGAATAGGCACTACTAAACTTAGATACATTGACTACTATTCCCGCTTAATCGAAACCAAACATGAAGAGGTCATATCGGAGCCCTGCGACATTCACAACAAACTGAAGATATACGGCGACGGAACTGAGGAGTTCCTATACGAAAACCTCAAGGTGGCATCCGGAAACGAAGCCAACAATCACAAGATCCATACAGGATATAATTACGAGTTATTACCTGATGGTACCTGTCTCAGATATTCCAAGGTTAATTACAACGGAGCAAACCACACAGACGCTTACGGCAAGAAATCCAAGAAAAACTGTCCTGACATGGAGGTTCATATCTATAACAACGATGGCAGCGAGATAGACCCGTCAGCATATAAGATCACATACAAGAACTGTGTAAATGCAGCCTGGAAAAGTGAAAAGAAACGCCCTTACTTCACCATTAAATGGCTGCAGAACGTAAACGTGGACCCTATATTAACTGACCCTAAATATCGGTTCATGGTGACGATCAACCCCGCTGACATCTCAACCCTTGACCTTAAATACAAGAGTGCCACAGTCAAGAACGGCCAGCCTAAGATCAAAAGTCTGTCATTTATCAACGAGTGTGGTAAGAAGGTCAACATAAAAGTCCTGAAAAACCAGAACAAAAGTAGTTCCAAAGATAGTTCCAAGAGCGGCTGCACCGCAACAATAAGCGATAACACTATCATCCTCGAAGGACACGGAAACTATACCGGAACTGCAACGATACCGGTGTCATAATAGTAACACATATACCTCATTTTCATTAAGCAAAGAGCCGGCTAGGATCCCTGTCTTAGCCGGCTCTTCTGTATAATGATAAAACTATAGGAGATACAAAAACACATGATGAACAGAGAATTTTTATCTACAGGGAATGAAAAGAATTAAGAATAAACACTATTAGAGTTTTGGGGGATATGAATACGTCATGAGAAAAGAGAAGATAATTTCAATTCTTATCGCAGCAATAGTTATAATCATTGCCTTGCCAATTAAACCTGTTGCGATACCTGAACTTAATACTACTTCATACGGTTACACCACCAGCGAAAAATATACCCCTGTGCTGAAGGAAGACGCCTCAAAGGTGACCGCTATCGGAACACATCGTAATTTCGGCTGGATGATGGGAACCACTCTTGATTTTGAGGGGTTCTTTGGCATTCGTATTGATACATCAGATCCGGTGAAACCAAAATACTCAGTTTATTCACACAACCCAATATTCACCTGCTCGGAAATCACAATAAACGGTCACAATCTCTCCGGTGCTACGATTGATGAGTGGTATCCCATCGACATCAGCGGGCTTCAGGATGATGTCTATGATATTAATCTCGTATTTACGACTGCCAAAAACGAGAAGATGAAGGTTAAAGGTTATTTCGGAGTTGAAGGCGGCAAGGCATACACCTGCCGGAAACTAAACAACTTCCTTACTTCATCCAAAAAACAGAACTGGGACGTCCTGATGAAAGATGTAAATCCTAAAGACTATCTATCCACTGAAGAACTCTGCTATCCGACGCTTAACGGTTATCATTGTGTCAAAGAATATCAAAAGCTTGCAGACGAAATCGTTAAGTCAGGATGGACAGATGAAGCGAAAGTCTTCGCATTCGTGAAATACATCACTGAAAACCATGCTTACGACTATTATAAAATAAGGAAGGGTGCTTCAAGAGCAGCCCTTTCTGATAATTACGATGACCCTTACAACTTTACATATGCAAACCACGTGGGGGTATGCTGGGATTTCACAAATATACTTACTATCATGTGTCGGCAACACGGAATTCCCTGCACGTCCCTTGACAATAAAGCCCATACCATAAATGCTGTCTATATGAACGGCGAATGGGTTGCAATTGATGTGACAGCCCTTATGGTAAAAGAATGTGACAGCGAAGATACCAGTGAAAAATCCTGGTATCGTGCTGGTCAGGCAGACTGGAGAAAGTACGGTTTCTATGAACCTATGCCCTATGTCAATTATGAAATCTGGACCTGGCGCACCAATAAGGAAAAGTATGAAAGCAGCAATCGCCCAAAGATTAACTATGGTTGATTTCCTTTCATTTGATTTGTACAACTGTAGAATTTTTTAATAAAAATATTTTAATTTTTAGCTAAAAATAAATAATGATAATAATAATTATTATTATAATTATTATATATATAATAATTATATATAATATATTATTTCCCTACAGGGAAAGGAAAGCATATGTAAGTTTCATAAACTATTCTCGTGAGATTTTTATACATTTGTGCAAACAAGGGCGTTTTCCAAGGTTATAAATATGACAGTGCGGATCCGGCTGAAACCGGATTTACCGGAAGGCAGGAACCGCCTTAAAATCGCCTTATAAGTACAAGAATTATTCTTCTTGTAGAAAAAACAAATAACTGTTGTTGTATTGTTTAATAACCACGTGTTTTTAATTCATTATTATTATCCTCATATTCCAACTTTATTTCTTCCAATTCTTCTTCTAACAGTGCTATCCTATTTTCAAGGTCTTTATTTCTTCTTAAAATCAATTCATCAGGAACAGAGAATAATTCGATTTGTCGCCTCGAATAACCTGTAAGCTCCAGGATTTCCTCTTCATCTTCGCCAATAAATTCTTTTACATATTCATGATATATACACGTAGGAATATACCCAGATGGAACCTTTTTTGTGTATTTTTCTAATGTTCTTTCTATTTTTTTTATAACATCCGGATCAGAAAGAACCTTTTCTATATCATCTTTTGCATATTTTGCACCCCTGGTTGATTTCCCGTTATTCTTAATTACATCATAATAATCTGTATATCCCCTTTTTTTTGAATACATATGAAAAATTCTCGCCATTTCTCGCCGGCTTATTAAGTGTTTATACTCTTGTTCGTCATTCTTTTCCAGTATTTCAATCGCCAGTGTATCTTGCATGTATCCATATTTTTCATCGATTAATGCAAGTACTTCATCTAAGCCTATCATATTATCCATCTTTTTTCTCCTTCTATTCGCTAAATGTCATAATCAATTATGACATTTATTTTATGGTACATATGTGTTATAATTATTTATGACAAATGTAATACGTCATAATTATTATATAGCTGAAGCAAAAAAAAATCAATATAGAAAGGAGCAAAACAATGAGTATAAATAACATGTTAAGTAGTACGACAAACGGTTGCACAAAAAAAGATGAAGAGAACTCAATTACGAAAATAATAAGTGAGATCAAAACGGATAATGATTTTACTACCTTGGAGGGATTGTCTGAATTAGCTGTGCATATATTTTTTGAATATATATATTCCGCTGATCACTATATGTCCCCCAAAGAGATCAGAGAAACTATCTTAAAAATAATGGATAAGTTATGCCGGGATTTTAACGAAAACTACGCCAAAACAAATCATGTGGAAAAAATAAGAACCCCCAAGACACTTAGTCCTAAGCAGATAGCGCAGATCATGATTAAAAATAACATAACTGTTCGGATTAAATCAGGAGAAGTGGGATCTGATCCGGATAGAGATTTAATTGCTGTGTATTGTACAAAAGGGGAAAACAAGGGAATTTACGTAACAGCAGAATCAGAAATAATGAAAATAATACAAGAATACAGCCCCTTGATCAGCAAAGCTGGGGCAGAGTCGGTCATTATGATCCTTCGCTCAATAGCTCCTCGGATCGATAGAACAACCGATAAGGACCTTATCGCCGTAAATAACGGCATATTTGATTATAAAACAAAAGAATTAAAGGACTTTGATCCCCAGTTTGTTTTCTTAGCCAAGTCTGGCGTTAATTATAATCCGTTCGCACGGAACATAACAATTCACAATGATGAAGATGGAACTGATTGGGATGTCGAATCTTGGATGATGGAGCTCTCGGATGATCCCGGAATTGTCACACTGTTATGGCAGATTTTATCCGCCATAGTAAGACCTTTCGTCAACTGGAATAAAGCAGCTTGGTTTTACTCTGAATCGGGAAACAATGGTAAAGGCACCTTGTGTGAATTGATGAGACAGCTTTGCGGCAGAAATGCATACGCCTCAGTACCTCTTGATGATTTCGGAAAGGATTTCGCGCTTGCAAAAATAATTAATACTATGGCCATTATAGTCGACGAAAATGATGTAGGAGTCTTTATCGATAAAGTAGCAAATCTTAAGGCAGTCATCACAGGGGATGTAATCTCAATAAACAGAAAGCATAGAGATATAGTAGATTATGCATTCAAAGGTCTTGTCGTTCAGTGCCTTAACGAAATGCCGAGAGTTAAAGACAAATCTGAATCTTTCTTACGCAGGCAGATCTTAATCCCGTTTAATAAATGTTTTACTGGCCGGGAACGTAAATATATAAAAGCTGACTACCTTCATAGAAAAGAAGTGCTGGAGTATGTGCTTTTTAGAGTATTAAACATGAATTTTTATGAATTTAGTGTGCCTGAAGCATGTAAGATGGCTCTTGAAGAGTACAAAGAATACAACAATCCGGTTAGGCAGTTTATGAACGAGATGTGCGATAAGTTTGTGTGGGATCTCTTGCCGTTTACCTTTCTGTATGACTTATACAAGGCTTGGTATTGGAAAAACAATCCCGGTGGATGCCACGAAGGAAAGCAGAAATTCATAAGTGAACTTCTTTCCATTCTTAATGACTATCCCGAGTGGGAATGTGAAAACAAGCGTAAGACCATTCGTTCTGCGAATAGAATGAATGGACCTGAGTTACTTATCGCTGAATACGGGCTTAAGGACTGGTGCAATCATAGATATACCGGAAATGACCTTTATATATTATGTTGTCCTAACCTGAAAGAGAATTACACCGGGCTCACCCGTGTAGGGTGCAGTTCTGATGACGCAGATAATACACCTTGATTAGTGATCCCCATATATCTAGGACAGCGTTCTCATAACTTCCGGAGTAAACAGAAAGGAGGCGGTTATGTTGAAAAAACTAAATATTATACCGCCTCCTTCTTTACAAGCGGACGGGGTAAGTGCTAATCTAAGCCATGAGGACATACGGAAACTGTATGAAAACATGCTTAGAGATGAAGCACTTAAGGACTACACGTTTCCATCAAAACCGAGCAGTGACGGATATTATCACGTATATGTCGCTGACAACACTAAAAAGACAGGAAGGAGGGCTGTTAAAGCAAAAACCTTAGATGACCTGAAAAACAAGGTCTATGAGCACG
>Ga0310695_10013397_pt1 | contig 11283 bp, 10 predicted proteins | sample RumenRJG_04DNA_FD_203882 | JGI IMG/M metagenome (GOLD analysis project Ga0310695, IMG submission 203882) | Bovine rumen microbial communities from Lethbridge, Alberta, Canada - RJG_04 (v2) (version 2) | ecosystem: Host-associated > Mammals > Digestive system > Stomach > Rumen | place: Canada... | reverse complement strand
CGCTGTCAGATAGTTCAAATGCATCACTGTCAAAGTCATCGAGGCAGATCAAGCCCTCTCCTCTCGAAACTATCTCCTCGTATGGAACGGTGGGTTTATCAGTGTAGTAATCTGCATATGCAAGAGTGATGAGCTCACACAAGTTCCTGTAACCCTGCTTATTTGCAGGAATGAGTATGACAGTAAACATGCTTCTTTCACCATCTGCTGCTTCCCCATCAAAAGCAGATATTCTGGTTCCATAGACAAGTTTGATCTTGTGCCCCTGTCTCTCAGCTCTTTTTACCTCACACTCTGCCACTGGGAGTCCTTTTATCCCGTTTTTCTCAATGACTGCTACGATTGCATTTCCATTCTCTAACGCACTCCTCACTGCTTCACGTGCCATTTCCCGGGGATTCAGCCCCATAATCTTACATTTGTTACTGCTTACCGGCACACAATATTTATCTGTATCTGTTATCCTGGAAAGACCGCCTGCACGGCAATTTGTTTTTTCCATTGCTACGTTCCTTTCACCTTATCCATTTGTTATTTTTTAGTAATATCCATTATCTGCTGAACTATCTCCTTTTGACATTGTCCCCACCCTTCATAGTCTGTATTCAGCGTCTCGGCCGAGCAGCTGCTTATTCCCGTCTTGAAGTCATAAGCTATGCTTAGTTTACCAAGAAGTTCTGCCCCTTCTATCTCAAGGTACACCTTTATTATCCTCTCCTGATCACTTGTATCTTCCGGACAAAGGGATAGTTCCTGCTGGATAGTTCTTATTCTCTGCTGTATGAATTCTATATCCTTTGCAGACCTCATATCATTATAGAATCGGCGTGCATATTCATATGAAAACTCTCGTTTGGAAGCGCTTTCAAGGTAATTGTTCAGATTGGCCATTTCTTCTGCATAATTGCTCCAACCAATGGTTCTTAGCAACTTTTCACCGAAGGTGTATTCATATTCATCAATCGCTATTACCGGTTCGGCCTTTGAATCCACGCAAAGCAACAAAGTAAAACCTGATATAACCACTGCAATGATTGCAGCCAAAGCATCAGATTCATAAACAGCACCCGTCCATTTTTCAGCGAGTTTGATTGCTCCATATGTAACTGTACTGACAACAAGGAATTGCCCGGCTGTGATCAGTATCCGTCTTATATTCAAGAACCCCTGACGCGGTAAATAAAGGATCATACATGCAAGTAGTATTGAACACCTTGAAAGCAATAATGCTGCATTCCACTTATCTCCGTATAAGACAATATCAGGTACCCGGAACATTACATCAATTATAAGAAGCAGGAACAAGAAGTATCGAATACGACCGCCCTTATCAACAGCATAATCTCCGTCTGTTTCATCCTTTACAGTCATCATCTCAATACATGTTATTACTGACAAAATCATCGTGCCCATAATAATCAGTATTGCAAGATTGCTTGTATAACTAGCCATTGATCTAAATAGTCCCGGCATCCGAGTAGCTGTAAAGACAATCATGGGAATACATTTCAGGCTGCTCTTCACATTATCTCTGATCAGAGCAATAAACACGGTTGACGTACTTATCAGAGCAGTAATTATTTTATCAGCTATTGTACTTGATTCCATGTCAAGGAGAACAGCCCCGCCAAAGAATGTCGCAGCAAATACTATGATAAGCGCTGTCTTCCCGACTTGATCAACTATATCTCCTTTAACAATCGCTTTTTTATACATCATATATCTCTCCTACAAATATTGTCAGCGAGTTGTGTTCACATATAACCATATTGCTGCTACATCCCCTATATGAGGCCACTCTAGAAAGGGATCTCATCTTCATCTGGAATAAAGAGACCATCTTCTATCTTCTTTGGTCTGTTTACATACACAGCTATTATCTTTTCTGTAAACTCTCCGGTTTTCGGATCATGCGCACAGCCTTCAACAACTTCTGTCCTGGTGACATCCGCGATGTACTGTTCTGAATCGCCATATTCGGACTCACCGAAGACCACAACCGGCAGTGTCGGATACGCCAGCAAAAATGACCTCAATTCGTTCGTGAAATCGCCGCCCCATGCCTTATGATAGTGCTTGTTCTGCATCTCCGGATCATATGGAAGGATCACGATCTTCTCGAGTTCCGGTGCAAACATCGTTATTGCTACCTCGATCTGCCTCATGTAATGCTCATTGATGTGGTCAATCAGCTCCTCTTGTTTTGGCCCCTTCAGATAAAGGATCCCGTTCCGACTGTCCACATGATGGATCGAAAGGGGATCGATCCATGTATCGTAAGATATCTGGCCGATCTCATCTCTAAGTACCCGGCATGCATCTTCCCATTTTTTCTCCCAATCAACATCCTCGTCGTTTTCGCTCTCACTTTCAGCGGCCTGAAGCCTTATATCGCGCGAGCGTCTGAGTTCCTCGACTCTTTTTTTGCTTTCCTGTACCCGCTTCCCACACTGTTCAACATAATATGGATACTCATTTTCAGGAACCTCATCTATCATACTGTCGGCATCAAGCTCATAAAGAAACTGCAGGTCTTCCTCAGCCCTCATAACAATTTCATCGCGGACCTGCCAGTTGCGACCGGCATCCAAGGAATATAAGAAGTTGACATATTCTTCATATATCTCCATAAGGGGCAGAGTAAACTCAGCAGCCCCCCCGTAATGATACAGCCAGGCAATATTTTCCCAGTAAATAAAATGCATAGGCAGATAGTCTTCCATCCCGTGGAAATCTTTAAGTTCTGCTGCGTTGTCATTTTGCAGCAAGCAGCTGACATTGCGTTTAGTCGCTTCAAAGATATCCTCAAGCTTCTGATTAAACTGCTTGTCATCCTCTTTGTACCAATACATGATGCAGAAAAACATATCCAAATCCTGTGCTATCGTTACAAGGTCATCACCACAATTTATGAAGCCATTTTCATCCCTGGCCATGCTAGACAGACAGTCATAGTCCGCAGCCAAATCGCGAAGATATCTCTCCGCACGCGCCAGTATTTCCTCGACTTCATCACCTTGGTTTTCCCAGATATCTTCATGGCTAAACAGCGGATACATACACATATCTCTGAAGACCCGGTCTACCCATTTCAAGTATTCAAACTTAGATGTCCCGCTATGGTCATGCAGGCCGACTCTATGCTCATTCAGATATCTTAAAGCATCTGAAGCACCATACTCACCGCCTGAGCTATTCATGGTAGTTAATATGTGACGAAGCGTTATAGGGATTTCTTTCCAGAGCTTGGAAGCAACTTTATTCCGCATTTCATATAATTCTTTGCTGTTTATCATTTTTTCCTCCTGTCGTTTTGCTCTCTTCAGCATTCTTTCTATCGTTCAGGAGAAGATCCGCTGTTAGTACAGCGGTTCTTCTCCTTCATAGATATCGTAGTAAAACTTGTCGTGCGACCTTATCGGCTCGATCAAGGGGTTAACCATCCTCTCTGCAAGCATTATTTCGAACAGTTCCTTGATCAGCTTCGCAGCAAAATAGGTATCGTCAGCCTCAACGTCCTCAGTAATCTTTATCACATACAGCATGATATCCGTTACATCCACTCGAGTCGGAATCTCCTTTTTTCGCAACGCATATTCTATTTGCGTTGCAAACTTGTTTATCATCTTTAGAAGCATTGCTTCCCTTGTAGCCTCTTTATCCATCCTTTCCCATCTCCAGTCCGTCAACGAAGACTCTTATTTTCGATATCTCACCTTTCTTTGCAATGCATTCAAGAGCGGTTTCAATATAATTACCGCTGTATCCGCATTCTCCCGATAGTTCATAGATATACTCTCTTATCTGCCTGTTGATGCACGCAATAGTACTATCAGCATCATCACTTTCTTCATTACTCGTAAAAGACTCTTTCCAGGTTGCCTCGAGCTCTTCGATTTCATCAAGGCAGCAAATTATTAACTCTGATTCGTCACGATTGCCGGCGTACAGTTTTTCCGCTGAGCTCATATTATCTAACGCCATTTCCCAGTCATTGATAAACATCGTCACGAAAGTTTCCGCCATTTTTTCATGAACCCTATCCATAGCAGTTTTTACATCTTCAAATGCCTTGTGTAATGCATCCACATCGATTGTCTTGATTCGCTGCACGCTTTCACTGATGTAGTTTTTTTCAACCATGCTTATTACCTCCGGATTAGATTCCTTTGTCATGTCTGACTCAAAACACAAACAATAACTAAATGTATGAGCAGTCTTATTATGAATATGGTAGTCCGTTTATGGCTATCCGTACTCAGTGGTATTTCTACGAACAATAGATTGAGAATTCCTTCATTGCTTCCGCAATAGACATATATGGCCCGTGTTTTTCGGATCCATTCATAAGATAGACGTAGAAGTTCAATCCCTGCTTTTCAATCCAACAATAGCCATAAGGTCCGCTCGATTCTTTGATTATCATCTCTCCTCCTTTCCTGGTTTACTCTATTATTTTTTTACAAGCAGCGGTAGAAAGCCTCGAAGGTGTTATAGCTAGAGAGGTGCATCAAATATTGTCATAACGAGTCATATTCGAGGCTCTCTTCCAGCTGCAAAGTAGACTGCTTCCACCAAGTTATTGGTCTCCTTCTTTCTGTTTATGAAGCAGTCGTTGTTATTGACATAGAATGAGGTGGTTATTTCAGAAAGGGTTGTTGGCTTTCCTTCATTCCATGCCATTGCATAAATGCTTTGTTATTAACAAGTAGCCTTGTATATCCCTTGTTGTCTCTATAGTAGAACTATTAAAATCCCCAATCAGGAGGATTATTTACGAGAATTAACGAGAACTATCTCATTCGTTAAGGAAAGTAGGCTCGTTGCATGCAACAGCAACGAGCCTACTTTCCTTTTTGATTCCGAATGCATTAATCGAGCTGAAGCCAGCAATTGTCCCCTGGCTGTTCAGTGCAGATCCCGGCTTCTCCAGCAACCAGTTCTTCTGCATTTTGTTCTGCAGGGTTTTGGCCTTCCACTATAATTGTCATGCTGTTTCTCCTCCTTTCCTTTCATTGTAATTCAGCATCAATAATTCTATCCATCTCTGTTTTAATGACTCGCAAGGAAGTGATATATCACCCCCCATTGCATCATTCATGCATCCTCCCAGGCAAACCGGGAACATATCACATTCCAGACATTTATTCGGATGTCTGAACAGCAAATACCTCAGATCCTCCGAATTGTTATACATTCCGTCCCTTGCTGTTCCGATAACGTACTTTGGGTTCCCCAGGAAATGCTCACATCTGTACAACTCTCCTTCCGGTCCTATGCAGCAGTTAGACCTGCACACCGTAGCACAGGTGGTAAATCTGCGTTTAGGAACGATATAACAAAAGCTGCTCCAGTCGAAAGAGTTACCTGGCCCAAACTGCTGCATATACTGACCCTGCAGTGCGAGGAATGAATTATGCGATTCTCGTTCAGTGCATGCGTTCTGGCATGCATAGTCCCTTATATGCGCGATATATATCTTGATCTTTCCGTCAAGTCCTTTATCTTTCAGCAGAAACTCCGAAAGTCGGATTGCATCAGATATGTCATCATATACATTGACGCGAACCGTTATGGGGATAATGTCTGCACAGTTGCATATATTGGTAACGGTCTTATCGAAATCATCTTCAGAGCATCTTTTCTGTTTTATATACTCAGTTTTCATTCCGTCAAAGGAAAGCTGTACATACCGTACATTTAGCTCTTTCAGCAATTTTGCCGTATTGACGTCAAGCAGTCTCCCGTTTGTCACTATCCCCGCATTATATGCAAGACCTTTTTCCTTACAATAATCTATCAGCCGTTTACTAATGCCGGTAATGACGTCCTTGTAAAGTAACGGCTCACCCCCAAACCACGTGATTCGCACCTGCTGAAGGTTTGTGTTGTGCTTTGCCTCTGAAATGATGTATTCTGAGACAACTTCCTGCATCTCTTCGTCCATGCTCTTTGAATTGCGGTTTCCTTTTTCGAAACAATAAACGCAATCATAATTACATCCCATACCTGGTGCAATGGTGTACTGAATAGTTTTCGGCTTGCGTTCCATCATTACAGCTTTTTCTTCATACAACACTTTGCCGAGTTCATCATATCCGGCAGGCAGGATGCAGCCGTTCCTGTATAAGTCGTCAAAATATGGACAATCCGAAACAGGCTCACCTGAAGCATCAATATAGTCAGCCTCATTCCTGCTCAGTTCGATTAAAGCGTCTGTCAAGGTGTTCCAAAGGTATTCCTTGCCATCCCAGTCGAACCGGATATTATATCTTGAATATTTATATTTCCTTATCATGTCCAGTTCACTCCCATCTGAGCCAAACAATAACGCCATCATCTCTTACGGCCAGTCGCCGCCCATTTCTATACCTTTGCAGTCTTTTTATAAGGCGCTGAACAAATTCTTCTCTCATCAATCCTATTTCGAATGCTTGTGGTGGGTTTGAAGTTATGAACGGAATTCCCTTCGTGCGTTCAATGCCATTTTCAATAGCAATATTTGCATTGATTCCATACCATCTCTCACGATACTCAAGACTCTCAGCGAGCTCTTTAATATCTTCTTCTACCATCATACCGGCATGATACTCGTCATCACGATGCCATCTAACTCCATCTTGGATCCAAGTCTCCTCCTCTGCGCCAATTATTCCATCTACTACAGCGCCCAACATAGCCGACCTCCAGCCGTTCACCCTTGAATCATATCTAATCATTTTTCCTCCTTTTCGTTTCCTACTGCTCTCGAATATCAAAAAAGACATTTGCTTGATGAATACATCATAGACATTCCTCACGTCTCACGTTAGGGGGATTATTTACGAGAATATGCGAGAATCAAATGCTTTTTAGAAAACAATGCATAAAGGACCATGGTATAATGACATTATTCATAATGAATGATCCATTAAATATGATTAGTAAGCGAAAGGATGTCCGTATACTATGATCTATAGGCTTAGAAATGATTTGTTGTATTACAGATTTGATAATAACGGCATTTTTTCTAATCGTCCCATTCCGCCACCGGGCGCTAAAGGCGAACAAGTAGTCACCGTTACTATCAGGGGACATCATTTTGACCTTGTTAATGAACTGGTAAAGAAAGAAGGCGGCCTGTTAACCTATGAAGAAATAGAAGCAATTCCTAGTTGTGCGGGTAGAGCGCCTAAAGATATACAGGCGGACATTCATAAAAAACTTCGCGAAAAAGGTGTCGAATTAATTAAGAAAGGTAGCAGAAAAGACAACCTAATAAAAGGCTCCGGCAATAAAAAGAGTGGTCGAGGTTTTATAATTGATTATATTGGATGCTTAGATAACACAAAAGCATCTGATAATCAGAGTCGAAATGACGCCCCCCTTTTAACGGATTTAGAAATAGCAAAAGACCATAAGGCAATAGCGAAAGATTGTTTTATTCGCACTATGGTTGACTATAACTATATAAAAAAAGATGCCGAACTTTCTTCATTGGCTATTAACAAAGACTTGATTCCTAACCTAAAGGATGGGAGCGAATTGTATTCAAGTCTGCAAGACTTTGTTTCCAATAGTATTGATTCAGGAAACCTTATGAATTATGTGCTCTTATCAGAGCCCGGGACAGGAAAAACATATTCTATATTGGCGACAATTAAATACTTATTTTCAAAAGACATGCTTTACAAGAACAAACAAATTGTCCCAGTATACTACTCAGCATTAATGCTCTCAATCAATCACGCGAGCCTGTTAGAGTATTTTGCAAAACAGTTTTATGATGCTAATACAACTCTAGCAAGGAATTCTTTCCGCGATGAATCCAAATATCACTTTATAATATTTATTGATGCAGTTAACGAAAGTACAAACAGTATTGACCTCATAGAAGAGATTATTAATCTTTCATACCCTATTTATAAGAATGTAAGTACTATAGTTGCTACTAACAATCCTGACGAAAGTCAAACACTACGGAATTCTGATTTTTCAGAAATATCTCTAGAACTATTGGATATGCGTATAGTAGACAAGCTTCCGAAAAGCGAATCTCTTTCAACCGAGTTTAAAAAACTGCTATGTAAACCCTTTTATCTTAAGTGGTATCTTCGTTCACAAGATGTCACTGATGTTAGCGATGAATATTCCGCAATAGACGAATATATACAGGACTGTAAGAAAAATGGGAGAATTACTGGAACCCGAGATTTAAAAAATTGGGTTTCTCTTTTGGATAAAGAGTTCCCAAAGCTATGTTATAATTGGGCACTTGAACAAAAAATCTATTTCTCTCCTTATGAACAAAACAGTGATTATGAAGTTCTCAAGGAAAACGAAAGCATTGGCCGACTTGTTCAGATTGGAGTGCTAAAAGAGCTATCTGATTCAGCTTATTTTAGGCACGAAAATTATCGTAATTATTTTGCAGCAAAACATATTTACAATAAATGTGTTGATTTATGCAATATTCCGCCTGATGCACCTGATGTATTAAAGCGTGGCTTAAAAGATGAACTCACCCACATTATTGATCAGGCTCCGCTAAACGTTTGTGTGTTTTTAGCACCAAAACTCTTTCATAGTGGTTTATTGAAAGATCTCGTAATGCAATGTAAAACCTTAAACAACAATCAAGGTTTCTGCAAAGCTATAGTAAACCTTTTCTCTCTGTGTACAACAACATTAGATGGAATAGACTTCACAGGAGCTGACCTTTGGATTACTGACTTGTCTAGATTCGATAGGCTTATTAACTGTAATTTTAGCAAAGCCAATTTAAACCCCGAAACAATTTGGCTGCATCATGCAAATATTAGTTATTCAAAATCAAATAGCGGGAGAATGATCGACGATTTGGTTTGCTTGTATGGCCCGGAAGGGTTTGAAATATACAACTGGAAAAATGATCGGCAAGCATTTATAAGAATCCCCGATGAGTTGCCAGTTGACTCTTGGCATCTTGCGGCAGACGCTTTAGTGATTGTCTCAAACGAGATCCAGTATTGTATTACATATAATGAAATAGAAAACATACTTCATTCAAACAAGGAGGCATGTAACGATGTGTTTCTCTTATCTAACAAATACGCAACTGGCATCCTCCTAGATGGAGATACCTTACAAGATACCCCTGCTTTAATCAACAGTAATGGCGATGAACTGGAATATGAGATTGGTAAAGAATTATACATCTCCCTAAACGGCAAATCTGCAAAATCGTACTTAAGTAGTAACTGCAATTATGCCACATTTATCGACGACAATACTGTTTTTGCAGATTGTGACGGGGTCTATATAATCATCACGATAGAGGGAACATTGCTATGGAAAAGGATGATAAAACCAGTCGTTCCGCAGTTAATACGCATTGAGGATAATTATGCATTAATACGTATGGTGATACCGGGCGCAGCCTTACCAAAGTATTTTAAATATGATTTGTCAAAACACAAATCTCAACTTATATCAAACAGCGAAGATAAAACCTGTGATTGTGATAGCAATATTTCTAATGAAACAGTTAGCAATACGCTTGAGTTTTTCGACACCAATCACAAAAAACACACAGTTTATGGGGGTGCAATCGAATTTACAGGATCACTTTTCTCCAATAAAACAACTGTTGTTTTTCGCCCTATAGACGAAAACGAGCGCAAAATCTTTGAGCAATACGGCGGCAAAGTATATCAATAATCTCAAACTGTTTTTACTTAATACCATTCAAAATACCCAGTGGAACTGTATCACTGGGTATTTAATTATTTCAATTTTGATATACGCACGCTTATCGAATCTCAGTATTATTTCTCATTTATTGTGATAGTCTATCTTCCATCGGGTAATTAAGTTTTAACTTTAAGACCGCCTTCCCATTACGCCTTCTCCGAACTTTAATATTACCCTCGTATCCGTATGCTTTTATGCAACCATTAGCAAGCTGGACTATTTTATCAGTTGGAGAAATGCATCCCATATAGTCAACGACTTCCTCTGGAGAGTATGAGTATTTTGAATAAACTATTACCTCGGCTTCCATGAAGTCTTTGCCAGTGGATCCAAGCATCTTTTTCCGAATAGGATCGCAGACAAAAATACATATCGGTTTTGAGCCCGCTCTTGCGGTCCCGCTTATTCTATCAGTACTGCTATAAAACACTCCGAGATCAGGATGAGTGTGACCTTCAAGCACGTATTCTGACGAACCACACATTGACATAAACGGATCTACCATGTTTCCCTCTGCATCAGTGTTTAGTCTATCTTCGTACTTTAAGAATTCTTCCCGGTAATATTGTAGAAAATCAATACCTGGGTTTTTCTCTCCGTTTGGCCCGAGATTAGATGCGCCCGTAGAACTTCGATTAACAGTCTGTATCTCAATAAAATGCTTTACTATCGTGATCGTTCCACCATTCTCGTCCGTTAGAAAATGGCCGTATCCGAGATATTTCTGTTCGCGTACATTGATAGGTGCCTTTCTGCCGTAGGCAATCATTGCTTCAAGTTCTTTTGTCGCTTCAGGAAGAATTATTATCTTATTAAATCCCTTTCCATGCCTTTCAGAAACATATACGTTCCCACAATTAGTTTTTATTATTTCCGTAACCTTCTGAAATGAACAAATCGGATAATCCTTTTGGCTCTGCATAGGCTTTTCAGGTAATGGCCTTGCTTTCTTTGTCATAAATATCACGCTCCTTTTCTCGGCCTTCCCGGTAAAGCGGGTACCTCTTTTGATGATATAGTTGGTTTTCTCCTTTGTGGAAGAGCGAGCAGATCCGGTGAATATAAGAGTTTTAGATCAATCGTTGGAAAAAGATTTGAAGCAACACCATCTTTATGCCATTGCAACATGTTTCCATTCGCAAGACTGTCATATCTTGTCACAGATGGGTCATGAACCATGTCTCGAATCAATTTATCCACTACTGTTGTGAGCGAACTCTTGAATGGGATCCATCTATCTATGCAAGCGCTACCTGATCGAAAAACATTAGGACTCGCAAGGTAATGGTTCGTATCGTAATAAGCCCTGATCGCTTCCACCGGATATCCTGGTCGACAAATAATATCCACTTCCATGGAATTGCATGCTTTAGGCTCTGTGTCATCATATGATGCCAAATAGTGCGACGGAGCCAGCACCTTCACCTTTATATGTAATGCCTCCCCAGGGTTTGCCTTTATCCTAGATATTTCCACATAGTCAGTATTATATTTCCGTGTTATTTCCTCAAAGTCGTTTTTTAATGCCTCAATAGAGTCATCACTAGATATCTCAATCGTTCTTGAAGCACC
>Ga0310695_10013396_pt1 | contig 11283 bp, 6 predicted proteins | sample RumenRJG_04DNA_FD_203882 | JGI IMG/M metagenome (GOLD analysis project Ga0310695, IMG submission 203882) | Bovine rumen microbial communities from Lethbridge, Alberta, Canada - RJG_04 (v2) (version 2) | ecosystem: Host-associated > Mammals > Digestive system > Stomach > Rumen | place: Canada... | reverse complement strand
AAGTCATACGCGACATCGGCAAGCAAGCCTTACGCTCAACCGGTAAAACCGGCAACTACGCTTTCGGACAAGAAGTCCAAATACGACGTAAGCGACGACGTTCAGGACCTCTTTTCGCTCCCCGAATACGGCAAGATTATTTCGCTGGAACCCGATCACAGCAAGCCCGCACCGTCTCCCGAGACGCCGTGGGCGCCGCCCTCGTTCTTCCAGATCGCAAACACGTATATTGCAGGAGAAGATTCCAACGGCCTTCTGATTATCGACCAGCACGCCGCCCATACGCGAGTACTCTTTGAACAGGCCATGGAATCGCTCCAGAACAACATCATGCAAGACAGCCAGGAACTCCTGTTCCCGGAACTCATCGACCTTTCCAAGCAAGAGAAAGAAATATTCCGAAACGTCGATGAGCAGCTGCGCAAGCTCGGATTCTTTGTCGAGCCGTTTGGCGGAGACACCTACCAGATCCGCTCGATCCCAAGCGCGCTCCCGCTTTCGCGTGCCGCCAAAGCGGTTCACGATTTCTTGAACGACGTCGATGAAGACGATACCAAGAATGACATGGTCAAGTTCCAGGAAGCCATTGCGAAATCCTGGGCAAAGACAAACGCATACCAGGCAGGCGACAAGCTCAAACCCGAAGAAATCACGGCGCTTGTCAGTCAGTTGATGATAACACAGGATCCGCTCAAGTCCCCGTTCGGAAGCCCGACGCTCATGCGCTTAACGCTTGAGGAACTGAGCAAGAAATTCAGACATTAGTTCACTAGAAGTCTTACCTACATCCAGAGCCTTGCGGAGACGCAAGGCGATTTCGTCAGCAGTCCCAATGTCCTGCTGGAACAGAGCATCGATAATCGCCTCTGCCATGCGGTCGTTCAGCTTATGGCGAATGATAAATTCCGGAGTCACGCCACAGCCAAAAATCGCATTCGGAAGCGACAGGAACTCCGACTTGACCATGAACTTGCCCATCGCGTATGTGAGAAAGTCCGGCACAATGCATGCCGCAAACGGAATCCCGACACAAGCCATTTCAAGCGTACTCGTACCAAACGACGTAATCGCCGCCGAATAGCTTGAATAAAAGTTCAAACGGTCACTGATGCGCTTGGGCGCCACAACAACCTTCAGCCAGCTAGGCAAGCGGCCATCATAGAGCGATTCCAGGGCAACCAGAAGCGGGACTTCCAAATGCTCACGCGAAGCCACCACCACCACATCCGGAAGCGGGCCTAAATTGCGATCCGCCCACACATTGCGGTATTTTTCAGCCACGGTCACAAATGAAGGCAAGTTGCGCAGCGCACTATCACGGCGGCTTCCCGGCAAGATCAGCATATCAGACCGGGGTTCGACCTGATCATAAATCCAGCCTGCAATCGGGTGCTTGACGCGAACCGTTTCAACGCCCATCTGCTTATACGCCTTCGCTTCGATATCGAAGAACACCGCCAGGCGGATATTGCTAGCCTGCTTAAAGAGGCTCGCCCGCTTGGATTTCCAGGCCCAGACTTGCGGAGGCGCCACATAGAGCATGGGTTTGCCCCACTTTTTGGCAAGGCGCGCAAGCTTCATGTTAAATCCAGGATAGTCAATCGCCACAATACCAAGGCACTTTCTCGATTCTGCGGCATCGCTCAAGACTTCAAAAACGTTCTTTAACGAAAAATACTTCGGCACCACATCGCCCACACCCGAAACCGGGAGATCATTGTAGTCCCACAAGGGCTGAAGCCCTTTCTCCTGCATCAGCGGCCCACCGACACCAACGACTTTAAAGCCTTGCTGTACAGCAACAGCCACCATCTCGGCGCCAATCATGTCGCCGGAATCCTCCCCCACACAGAAGAGGATGTAAGGAGAATTTTCTTCGTTAGCGTTTTGCACGATTCGATACCCAAACCTTCAGTGCGCCTAAATCCGTTTTAAGCCACTGCAACAATTCCTGAGTATATACAACTTTATATTTTTTTAAGACAACGACATGCTCAAATCCTGAATCTGCCTCCAAATGGAACACCATTTGGCACCCATGGCAGTATTCATCAGCCAAATTGGCCTTCATTTCGACTTCCAGCTTGTCCAGGAACTCGTCTGTAAGCATCCCGACGGTGAAGTTCGCATGGATGTAATCCACCATGTCGCAACGCACACGGTCAAGCTGTATGACTTCTTCGACGATAATCTGGTAGCCGTCGCGGTCGCGCTGCTGTTCCAGGACACCCTTCACAAGCACGCGGTCATCGACAGAAACCGTATCGCGCAAGCGTTCCCAGACGTCCTTCTTGAAGAACATTTCGATTTCACCCTGAAAATCCTGGATTGCGCCAGAGCCAATCGTATCGCCACGCTTTGTTTCGATGGAGCGCATGCGGATAACGACACCGCCCACGACAACCGTATCGCCCACATAGCGGGTGATTTCGTCTTCCGAGAGCGAGCAGCTCGTAAAGCCCTGTAATTCCGGGCGGAACTCATCAAGCGGATGCCCAGAGAGGAACAAGCCCAACACACTGCGTTCCTTGTTGAGCATTTCCATCGCCGTCCATTCTTCAGCTTCTTCCAAGACTTCAGCCGTATTCGGCATGGCGGCAGGGCCACCCAGGTCAAACAGCGAGACCTGTCCCTTGGCCTTGTCTTCCTGGCTGCGCATGGCGACTTCCAGAGCGCGGTCCACCGTTGCACATTGCACGGCACGGCTACCCGGCAAATCGTCCAAGGCGCCCGCCATGATCAAGCATTCCAGGACCTTCTTGTTGAGCGGCGGGCGTTTTTCGGGCTGGGCCGCCTGGTATTCCGTCACGCGCTTGCAGAAATCAAAGATGTCCTTGTAGATGCCGCGGCGTTCGCGTTCCGCGACCACGTCTTCGACAACCGCGATACCCACGTTGCGGATACCCGCAAGACCGTAAAGAATCTGGCCCTTCGTGTTTGCCGAGAACACGCCCAAAGATGTATTGATGTTCGGCGACAGGACCGGGATCCCCAGGCGCTTGCATTCCAGAATGATGGTCACCGTATCTTCGGTCTTACCCATCTTGGAAGTCATGGAGGCAGCCATGTATTCCGGACCGTAATGCGTCTTGAGGTACGCCGTCTGGTAAGCCACATAAGCGTAAGCAGCAGCATGGCTCTTGTTAAATGCGTATCCGCAGAACGGGAGCACGGCATCCCAGACCTTCTGGATCATCGCCTTGTCGTAGCCCTTATCCAAGCACTTCTGGAAGAATTCCGGTTCGAGCTTCGCCATCTTTTCCGGCATCTTCTTAGCCATGATACGGCGGATGTTGTCAGCGCCACCCAGCGAGTAGCCCCCCAGAATCTGGGCAAGCTTCATCACCTGTTCCTGGTACACGATAACGCCGTACGTTTCGCCAAGCACCTGTTCCAAGTCCGGATGGTAGCAGTCGATCTCTTCCTTGCCGTTCTTACGGGCAATGAAGTGCGGAATCTGGTCAATCGGCCCCGGTCGGTACAGGGCGTTCATAGCGATAAGGTCAAAAATTCGGGTCGGCTTCAGTTCGCGCAGGTACTTCTGCATACCCGGAGATTCGAACTGGAACACAGTCGTCGTAAGGCCCTTGCCCAAAAGTTCGAACGTTGCCTTGTCATCAATCGGAATCTTGTTCATCACAAGCTTGATGTTGCGGTTCTGTTCGACCATCTTCACCGTATCCTGAATGATGGACAAGTTGATAAGCCCAAGGAAGTCCATCTTCAAAAGTCCGATGTCTTCGGCGTAGTGCTTATCGTACATCACCACCGGCGTATCTTCCGGAGCGGCACGGTAAAGTGGAGCAAGGTTGTAAATCGGGGTCGGCGTAATCACCACGCCGCAAGCATGCACGCCCGTCTGGCGCGGCAAATCTTCAAGTCGCTTCGCGACATCCCAAAGGTTCTGGTAGCTTGCGCGGCTGCCAATCATCGCCTGCAACGGTTCCGGGCTATAACCATCTTCGAGGTTGTTGCCCTTCTTGTCCTTACCCGTCCAGGCCTGCTTTAAGCTAAAGTTCAACGTACGCTGCGGGAAGAGCTTTGTAATGGCCTTCGCTTCGGCAGGCGGAATCCCGAGCACACGCGCGACGTCCGTGATCACAGCCTTCGACTTGAGCATACCGTAGGTAATAATCTGGCCCACGCACTCCTTGCCGTACTTGTCCGTCACATACTGGATCACGCGGCCGCGGTCACGGTCTGCAAAGTCCGTATCGATATCCGGCATGGACACACGTTCCGGGTTCAGGAATCGTTCAAAAAGGAGGTCGAATGTCAGCGGGTCAATGTCGGTAATACCGATGATGTAAGTGACCAAGGAACCTGCTGCAGAACCACGCCCCGGCCCCACGGGAATGCCATGTTCACGAGACCAGTTGATGAAGTCCCACACAATGAGGAGGTAACCTGCAACGTTCATGTTGCGGATACAGTTCAGCTCCTTGTACATGCGCTTGCCCACGTTCGTTTCGTGAGCAGGGAACTTGAAATCTTCGTCGGGGAATCGCCACTTTAAGCGTTCATTGCAAAGATGCGTGATGTAGATATCGGCATCGCCCCCCGGTTTGCACCAACGGTGGATGTTCTTTTCCCACGCCTTGTTGTCATCAGCGTCAAAGAATTCCGGCTGCGAGAGGCGGTCGATTTCAGCATTGTCCGCATCGGTCAACGCATCTTCGGCAATGCCTTTTTCAGCACAGTAATTTGCCTTGACCTTCTTTTTGCGGTCCTTGATAACGCCCTTGAGTTCACGTTCACGGACAACAGGATATTCCGCATCGTATTCCGCCTTCATGATGGCCTTGATGTTCTGGTATTCCTCGGAAGCGAGGAATTCATCAGGAATCTTGAATCGCGGCCAGAACTCGTCACCGATACCGGTTTTCACGGTAAAGTTACAGCGTTCGGCAATCTTGACCGTATTCTCGATAGCGCCCGGGATATGCCCGAACAATTCCACCATTTCCTTTTCGGTACGGAAATAGAACTTTTCCGTCGGGAAACGCTTGTCTTCAAAACCGTTCAGCGTAACCTTGAGCGAGATGCAGCGCAGAATCTTGTGCGATGTAGCGTCTTCGGGCTTGATGTAATGGACATCGCCCACAGCAACGACTTCACGACCGTACTTTTTCGCAAGCTCCACGTTGAATTCGTTCACGTGCTTTTGCTGCGGAATCCCGTTATCGCAAACCGAGAGGTACAGGTGGTCGTGGTCAAAAATCTCGTTCAGGCGGTCCATGTACTCGAGCGCAAGGGAATCCCTGCCCGATGCCACATTCTGGCCGTAACGGCTAAAATAATCGCCCGCAATGGCGATAATGCCTTCCTTAAATTCGTTAATCGTCTCGAGCGGCACGGACGGAATTTCCGCCCAGCGCTCCCCGTCTTCGTAGCGGTAACTCACAATGCGGAGCAGATTGTAATAGCCCTTTTCGTTCTCGACGAGGAGCGTCAATCGTTCAAAAGTAGTCGGATCTTTCTGGCTTGCGCTCGGCGTATCCACGTAAATGTGGCAACCATAAACCGTCTTGACCGGCGGTAGTCCCTGCTCCTTGCGCTTTTTGTTCAGTTCCTTGCCACGCGTCTGGATTTCAAGAATACCAAACATGGCACCATGGTCCGTCAAAGCAACAGCAGGTGCGTTTTCTGCTGCGGCAGCCGCCAAAATATCATCAAGCCTAGCCGAAGCCTGCAAAATCGAAAATTCAGAATGAGTCTGTAAATGAACGAACGCCATGCTTGCAATTTAGTAAATAGCTATGGGCGCGCTTCGCTTTGGGCTATGGGTACGCTTCGCTCTGGGGCACTTTGAGCTTTTCTAATTACAACAACCTCATACCCCATACCTGAAAGAGAGCCGTAGGCGACCGTGCCCATCACCAACATCTAATGTTCTACTTCTCTTGCAAAGGATATGTGGCAAGGAGTTCGCGAACTTTTCCCGTCACATTCCCGTACTTACGCTCATACTTTCTGCGGATAGCCCATTCCTTCGGGAACGAAACCAAAGCCTCTAGCCAAGCCTTTGCAAGAGCCTTGCAAATAGAAACTTTTGAAAGCTTTTTCCCGTCACCAGATTGTCCCGGGACGCCCCCTTTCGCCATGCTTAGATAACGAGCAAAACCGCGCACCGGAAGTTTCAAAATATCACTCAACGGCAACAATCGAATTGCCGAACGCAGGCGATTTCGTTCAGAATAAAATAATTTCAACGGAGAATAACGCACCGTCGTCATTGAGCGTTCATGATACACTCTCGCCTCAGGGCAAAAAACAGTCTTGAATCCAGCCAAATTATGTCTAAAATACCACTCAGTCTCTTCATAAAACAAGAAAAAACTCGCATCCATCTTGCCTGCCGCTTCGGCAGCCGCCTTGCGGAAACTCATCACAGCGCCATAGCAGCCAAAAACTTCTTTTTCGCGAATATCAGCATCAGAGGCGTCAAGACCACTGCCCTCGTTTTTCGCAAAAAGGTCAGAGTCCAACAAAACGCCTACAGCATTCACAAAGCCACTTTTTTCCATCACAAGACTTGCAACAGAGCCGCATTCCGGATGACGATCAAAACACTTGAGCATATGCTCAGCCCAAGCCGGATCAAACTCCAAATCCATATTGCAGAGCACCTGAATCTCAGAATCCATCTGTTTTAAAAGTCCATTACAAGCACCTGCATAACCCAAATTCTCGGAACTTTCGATAATTTTGCAATCAAGTCCCCTCTCTCTCAGAAGCTGGATAGAATTATCCGACGAAGCGTTATCAAAGACGAAAACCCGGACAGGCACAGTCTGAGCATTTAAGCTGTTAACGCACGCCGAAAGCTCCGAGCCACCATTATAATTGATGATACCGACATCTATTTCCATAATTTTATTCCAAAAAAAGAAGGGCACCCCATAACAGGAGTTCCCTTCAAATATAGATTAAACTCAGCGTAAAAGATTACAAGCCGTAATAGCGAATATAATCGATTTCACCGACAAAGAAACGATCGTGCTTGGCCTGTTTCATAGCATCATAGCCGATACCAATGTTGTAGCCCAACTGCGATACATCACCCCTAGCCGCAGCCTTTATCGTAAGATCGCCATTCTGGTAAACCTTGACAGAATCAGCACTACGTTCTACACGAATATCAGTCCATTCATTAAGAACGAGTTTTTCACCTTTATAGAGATTCCACTGTGTACCATCAACATCTTCATCGCGGAAATGAACCGTAAGTACGCCATTGTCAAGGCGGATAATCCAACCATCGCCATAACGTCCAGGAGGTTCTGCCACAATGATATTCTGCATATCGCTAAACTGAGACGGCTTTACACGAGTTTCAACAGCAAAGGTATTGCGCAGGAACACAGATGAAAGGGCTACCTGCAAACCTGACTCGCCATCGAGCTTGACGGTCGTATCTTCAACCACCGGGTTCCCGACATGGAACTTCGTAGAATTGTTAGCCATGCGATCAAGGCCCACAAATGCCGGTTCATTAAATTCCCAAGCGACAAGCGGCTTCACAGCCGGCTGCACAACTTCGCCAGAAGAGAATTCCTTGAGAGCGCCAAAGCGGACGTAATCCATTTCGCCAATGAAATAGCGGTTATGGAAAGCCTGCTGCATGCCATCAAAGCCAATGCTCCAGTCATATCCCATCTGGGTCAAGTCACCCTTGTAAGCAACTGCGACCGTAAGTTCACCATCCTGGAACAGCTTAACGCTATCGGCACTGCGTTCCAAGCGGATTTCAGACCATTCACCAAGAGCCATTTTTTTGCCCGGGAAAATATTCCAGTCATCGCCATCCTTATCGGTATCGCGCAAGTGGACCGTCAAGACCCCTTCGTCAACGCGAAGCTGCCAACCATCAACACCACGTCCAGGAGGTTCTGCCACGACAATGTTCTGCATCGTACCGAACTTTGTTGGCTTTACACGAGCTTCGACAACAAAATCGTTAATATTGATGTCCTTGGCAAGCTTTACGGAGAATCCAGAACGGCCATCAAAGGTGGCTATGCCATCAACAGAGGCAACAGCACCTTCGCCAATCGTTGCATCATGCCCGTTGCCAGTTGCATCGCGACCGACATTGGATGCATCATTGAATTCCCAAGCAGCAATCCAGTCACCGTTATCAACAACACTCGAATCGATAACGGCACTGCTGCTGGAAGAAACTTCACCAGGAATGTCAAAAATATATTCAATGCGGATGGAAGAAATACGGCCATTGCAATCGCACTTTTCTGTAGCGGACTTGACAAAACCGAAATCAATCTTACCCAGCAAATCGCCCATGCTATTACTGTGCTTGTAAGCACCGACAATTTCACCGTTCACGAAAAGGACGCTCAAAGAGTCCACATGCTCTAAACGGACATCATTCCATTCCCCTAAACGGAATTTTTTCTCAGCATTGAGAACGCTCCATTCATCGTCCTTCTTTTTACGCCACTTAAGGACAACCTTGCCATTTTCAATCTGCAAAGCCCATGCAAAGCCAGAGCCATCGATACCGGCAGACGCAATAGTACATGAATCAGAAGAATCCACCCAGACATTGGCTTCAATTGCAAAATTTCCGCCATTCAAATTCGAAGCATCAAAGCTCGACACTGTATCCTGAACTGTAGTGGTTGTATCCGTAGTCCACTCGTTCGCTACGGAACGCGCATAATTGGACAGTTTGACCTTAGCTGTGCTAAAGCTCGTATTGGAAGCTACAATACCGCCAATGGACCCGATGCCGTCTTCATAACTATTTTCTACAGATGAAGAGGCCGATTCTGAGCAGGCGGACAACAACCCAAACGAAGCTAGCGCTGCCACAGGAATCAAATACTTTACATTCATATTTCCTCCGTTCTTTAACATACAAACAAAAAATATAAAAAAATTTGTTTACAAGCAAGCTTTAAATGTAAACTATTTTTTAACTTTTACTAGAAATCCGTATTGAAACGGTATATAACTCAAATGACTTAAAATATTCGGCATGAACTTGAGCTGTTTGCGGATACCCACGATACGTTCCACTTCGAGACCGTTTTCTTTTGCAAAACGTACAAAGCTCTTCTTTGTCCAGAAAGTCTTGTGGTTGATGTCCAACACTCCCAAAGCCTTTTCACCCTGGTCCACCTTGACATAACGGAAATCCCTAGTAATGATAATCTTGAGGATATTTTCCACACAGATGAAATTAGGAAGCGAAAGCATGATATGTCCATCTGGATTCAAATGCTTCTTGCAGAAATTGATTAAATCCACAGGATCGTTCACATGTTCCAAGACATCGCACATGACAATCAAGTCAAACTTGCGGTCTTCGGTATATTGCTCGTAAAAGCAATGATGATATTCGTTGAATCCGCCAGGAAAATTATCCGCTGTCTGGCAATCAGTTCGTTCTTCAGGTTCAATCGCCACCTTGTAGGAATCTTTAGGATAAATAACGCAATTTTTGCCAGACCCCGCACCAATTTCAAGGACACTTTTGGCATCTTTGGGCACCAACATGGCCACATCATAACGAATTTTATTCGGATACATAAAAACCTCTTTGCGCTAAATATAAATTTTTCCCTTGCAAAAAATGCTATTTTTGCAATCAATGGCAACCGATAAGACAGGCACAAAGCTCTTTGTCAAGCGAATAATCCAGCTTCTCGTAAGCATTGGTGGTTTTGCCTACATATTCTACAAAATTCCCATAAACGAGGTCATCGACAACTGGAACATCGGCATGACGCCATGGATTTTGGCAATGCTTGTCGCGGCAACGCTTGTCATGGCCATCCAGGCGAACCGCTGGAAAGGACTTTCGGTACAAGGTCCAGAGATTCCTTTCAAGACTTACTACGCCTACACCGCCATGGGTTACTTCTTCAACAACCTGCTCCCGACCGGTTTTGGCGGCGATGCCGTGAAGTCCCTTGCATTTGGGAAAAAATTCAACCAGACAAGCCAATCTGTTTCGGCGGTATTGCTAGCCCGCATCCAGGGACTTCTGGCCATGTTCCTCTGCTTTTTTATTGCACTTCCTTTTGCGCTGAGCAAAGCCGAAATTCCATTAGTCTACACCTTAATCATGACGGCAGCAAGCCTTGCTTGCGTCATCTTTATTTTACTTTGCCTTTTCTCAGATAAATTGCCCATTCCACAATTTATCAGCAACAAATTCTCGTTCATAGGCAAATTGCAGAATAGCCTTTCTATATATAGAAAGCACAAAAAACAAATTCTGCTCTCATCCCTCGATTCGCTGTGGCTACAGCTATTGACATTGTTTATAGCCTACGCCTATTTCCGGGCTGTCGGAGTCGATATCGACATCAGCATTCTAGTTGTATTCACAAGCATCACAATTGTCATCTCGATGGTCCCGATTTCACTCAACGGCATTGGCGTCCGCGAAGGGACGCAAGTGGCGCTGTTCACGGGGATTCTCGGGATTCCGGCACCGGTCGTGTTATCCGCCGGGCTGCTGGGCTACATTCCGCTACTGTTCCAGGCAGCTCAAGGAGCAATCGTGCTCCTCGCTCGAAAGAAATAAAGCATCTCCTTTTTATACAAAAAAGTCCCGCCGAGGCGGGACCTTTAGACATCGCTTTTCGAAGAATTATTCCTCGGCGAGGGCTTCCTTGTATTCATCGACGGTAGCAATATACTCGTCAATCATGTCCTGCTTGGAATCCAGGTGAGCGAGAATCTTTTCGAGGTGTTCCTTGGAGAACACGGTCTTGAGCTGACGGGAAGCATGGCCCTTGTAGCCCCATTCCTTGAGGATCTCGTCCGTCACAACGAAAGAATCGTCGAGGGAGACAAAACGCATCGGACCGTAGACAGCCCAGTTGTGTTCCATCTGCATGCATTCCGGTTCTTCCATTTCCGGGTTAGCCATGTAGCGCTGCACATGACGGGTGCGCACATCCTTGATCTTGTCGATGCGCATGTAACCCATGATGAGGTACTTGTTGCGCATTTCGGAATCGCTCAAGCCTTCGTAACGGGTGCCGAAAAGAATGTAACGGCTCTTGCTCTTCACGATCGTGTTGATAGCCTTCACATTGTAGCAGCTCATCAGACCATAGGTGCTGGTTTCGTAGTTCGGTTCGTAAAGAAAACCCTTTTCATTTTCATTCAGCTGGTCGCGGACAGGCATTTCGGACTGATGGCTAGTTTCGACATAAAGCAGGCTACCCGCCATGTTGCCACGGTAGTCTTGCCAACCTTCGAGATTGATCTGTGTTTTCGGCATTTTATAAATCCACTCAAATA
>Ga0310695_10013393_pt1 | contig 11284 bp, 7 predicted proteins | sample RumenRJG_04DNA_FD_203882 | JGI IMG/M metagenome (GOLD analysis project Ga0310695, IMG submission 203882) | Bovine rumen microbial communities from Lethbridge, Alberta, Canada - RJG_04 (v2) (version 2) | ecosystem: Host-associated > Mammals > Digestive system > Stomach > Rumen | place: Canada... | reverse complement strand
AGTTCCGGCTTGCTGTCTTCACTGCTGCTGCCATAAGCCGCCGCCGTGTGCGTATCCTACACCAGTTGCATCAGCCTGCAGATCATCCCATCAACATCTATCATCCTGAGGGCGAATATCTGAAGGGCTTGGTGTTGTATGTCGAATGATATTCCATGGTTCCCTATGTAATTAAAGTCAGATATAGATATCCAATGTATAATCTATAATTACAATTGATATGTTGAACATCAAGACTCGTCTCACCTTTCTCAATTTTCTCGAGTTTGCCGTATGGGGTGCATACCTTACCTCCATGGGCACTTATCTTGCCAGTGTAGGGCTTGGTTCCCATATTGGCTGGTTTTATTCCGTACAGGGCATTGTCAGCATCTTCATGCCTGCGCTGATGGGCATCCTGGCCGACCGTTGGATGGAGGGACAGCGCGTACTGAGTCTCTGCCACACACTTGCCGGCATCTTCATGATTGCCGCATCTTTCTATGGCTATCAAGCCGGACCGGAGCCTCAGTTTGGGATGCTGTTCTCGCTTTATACCCTCTCCGTCGCCTTTTTCATGCCTACCATTGCCTTGAGTTATTCCGTGGCCTATTCGGCTTTGGAAAAAGCCGGACTGGACACAGTGAAAGCCTTCCCGCCCATCCGGGTATGGGGAACCGTCGGCTTTATCGTTACGATGTGGATCGTGGACCTCTGCGGCCTGCAGAAGACACCTGGCCAGTGGATGGTGAGCGGCTGCCTTAGCCTGGTATTGGCTGCTTATGCACTGACGATGCCTCGTATGGAAATTAAGAAGGACGAGGGGAAACAGAAGTCTCTGTCTGAGGCACTCGGCCTCAATGCCTTCCGCTTGTTCCTTAACCCTCGAATGGCGCTATTCATGGCTTTTGCCATGCTGTTGGGTTTCTGCCTGCAGATTTCCAATGGGTATGCCAATCCGTTTATCACCTGCTTTGGCAATATCGAAGAGTATCAGCAGACCTTTGGTGTGCAGCATGCCAACATCCTCATCTCCCTGTCACAGATGAGCGAGACACTCTGCATCCTGCTCATTCCATTTTTCCTCTCGCGTTTTGGTATAAAGAAGGTGGTGCTCATTGCCCTCCTGGGATGGGTATTGCGCTTCGGTTTCTTCGCCATCGGCAATCCGGGCAGCGGCGTATGGCTTTTCCTGCTTTCGATGATTGTCTATGGAGTGGCATTCGACTTCTTTAATATTTCCGGTTCGCTTTTCATCAATCAGGAGACAGACGACAGTATTCGCAGTTCTGCTCAGGGACTCTTCATGATGATGACCAACGGACTGGGTGCTTTTGTAGGCACTCTTGTGGCGCAGTCGGTCATCAACCATTATGTCTTCACTCCTCAGAGTGCCGGTGCAACGGGTGCAGAGGTGGTTGCTGGCTGGCAGACATGCTGGTACATCTTTGCTGCCTATGCTCTTGTTGTCAGCGTACTCTTCGCCATTTTCTTCCGTTACAAACATAATCCCGAGCGCAAGTGAAGGAAGTACGTTTCTTCTTTGATCCCCAAGTGAGTGGCGAACTGCCCGAGGATGAAGCTCGCCATGCAGTGCGTGTGCTCCGACTCGAAGCCGGTGATGAGGTCTGGCTGATGGATGGTCGCGGTTCGTTTTATCGTTCCAGGCTCACTGCTGCCTCCAACCATCACTGCTGTTACGAATTGCTCGAAGCTATGCCGCAGCCTGCTGCCTGGCAAGGCCACCTCCATCTGGCCATGGCTCCCACAAAGCTGAACGAGCGTACAGAGTGGATGGCCGAAAAAGCTACGGAAATCGGTCTTGATGAACTCACGTTCCTGAATTGCCAGTTCAGCGAGCGACGATCCATAAAAACGGAACGCATCGAGAAAATCATAGTCGCTGCCATGAAGCAGAGTCACAAGGCTACACTGCCGGTGCTGCACGAGATGACTCCCTTCGACCATTTTATCCGTACGGAACGTGAGGGCGACTGCTTTATATGTCACTGTTATGATTCCTCTGACATTGGGGAAGAGAGTCGGAAGCCCCACCTCATGGATGTCCTGCGTCCAGGCATTCCCACCACTGTACTTGTGGGACCCGAAGGTGACTTTAGCATTGATGAGGTGCGAATGGCCGAATCCTTTGGCTATCGCAGCGTAACGCTCGGTCGAAGCCGACTGCGCACGGAGACTGCCGCTCTCGTTGCTGTTCATATGATGCAACTCAAGAACCAGATATTATGACACGCAAGATATATCTCATCGCAGCTTTGCTCATATTCGTTGCCGGTGTATTGATCACCTTCCTGCTGCTGCGCCGTTCGGAACGTAATTATGTTAATGTCTTGCCCGAGGATGCCCGGGCTGTGGCCGAAGTGGACCTGACGACGCTTTCTGAGCTGGGAATGACCGAGCTGATTAAGTCATCGCTCCAGTGTGACACACACATGGTCGAGCGTCTGGGCTTGTCCACTGAACGCCCAGCTTATCTTTTTGCTACGGATGAAGGGCGATTAGGGTTGGTGGCTGCCATACAGGATATGAACCTTCTAAACAGTGAACTTCAGGCTCAGGGACATGCTGTGGAGTCACAGCGTGGACTGAAGTGGTGTCACGTTGATTCCTGGCTTGTGGTCTTCGACCGTCATCGGGTGCTGGTCATGGAGTGCGACGCCGTTACGAACGAAGTGTCCCTGCGTAAGCAGATGGTGGAGATGATGAAATCCACAAAGCCCGCCTCACTGCTTGCTTCGCTGGACAGTCAGGCTGGTAATATTCGCTTGGCTGCCCAGCTGGATGGCTCGATGCTCAATATACCTAACGAACTTGTGGACAAGTTGCTGTCTCTCATGCTGAAGGAACATCCCATCCTGCAGGCTTCGGTAAGCCTGGGTGAGCATGCATACAGTCTTTCGGCCGATCTGGTTCAGACACCGGCAGAGGAGGGGGAGACGGGCGTACGGACCAGTGATGTGTTTCATCCCATTCAGGGGCACCTTGGCGAGACGGGTCCCTCATGCCCTCTGTTCTGGGCTGGCATCAATATCAGTGGCGAGCAGTTGCTTCAGCTCATGCGTAAGGTGCCTGCTCTGCGTACAATGCTCATTTCGGTCAATCTGTTCTTCGATGCCGACATGGTGATTCGCAGTGTGAATGGCGATGTGTCGCTGGCCGTGACCGAGGGGGATGACATGCAGACTCAGTGGCTGCTCACAGCCCAGCTTTCCGATACCTCGTTCCTGCGTAACGTCCCCTCCTGGGAGCGCACACTGTCCCTGTCCTCCATTTTCCGTTTTCAGGTGTTGCAGGAGAGCGACTTCCTGCTTGTCATGCCTGACAATAGCTCATTCTATTTTGGCGTGCGCGACGATATGCTCTACGTAACTCCAAGCGCCACGCTTGCCCTCGAGGCCTGCCATCAGACAGTGCCGGCCGATGGCTTCGAACGTAATGGTGCCAATGGCCGGCAGTTCTTCGTCACAGCCGATGCCTCACGCACGCTTCCTATTTTGTCTTCCTTCCTCAAAACCTTTGCTCGCCGATGAATACTATATGTCTCCAGCATGTCCTGCCCGTCGTCTTTTCCGGCCGTACGGATATCGACAGCCAGGTGTGGCGGCAAGAGCTGACGCTAAGGCGCGGTGAAATATGCCTTGTCGAGGCTGGTAGCGGTCGAGGCAAGACGTCGCTTTGCAGCTATCTCATCGGTCATCGCTGTGATTATGAAGGACGCATCCTCTTCGACGAACGTGACATCCGCACGCTTTCTCAAGGCGAGTGGTTCGATGTGCGCCAGCACCACCTAAGCAGTTTGTTCCAGGAGCTACGCCTCTTCCCCGAGCTGACAGCGCTTGAGAATGTAGAAATCAAGAACACGCTGACACATTATAAACCTCACCGCGAGATTCTGCAATGGTTCGAACAGCTGGATATTGCAGACAAAGCACAAGTCCTCGTGGGGCGAATGAGCTACGGACAACAACAGCGGGTGGCGCTGATGCGCGCCCTGGCACAGCCCTTCGATTTTCTGCTGGCCGACGAGCCCATCAGCCATCTGGACGACGCGAATGCCCAGGCCATGGGGCAGCTGATGCTCCGAGAAACGCGGGCGCAGGGCGCAGGCCTTATAGTGACCAGTATCGGCAAGCATCTCGACTTACCCTATGACAATCATCTTGTGTTATGAGAGAAGACCGTTCCGAATATAACTCCCAACCTCACCCTCTGACGGAACGTGCCGCGTCGGCCGATGCGGCACGCCTCGCCGGCCGGTGCGGCACGCCTCGTCGGCCGACGAGGCCTGAGGCTTTCGCTACCCCCTCCGTCGATACAGGTTCGCGCCTGCTTTGGCGTCTGCTTCGTCAGCATGTCAGCTTGCCCCAGTTGGCTGCCTTCTTCATGGCAAATCTGCTGGGTATGTTTATCGTGTTGCTCGGATGCCAGTGTTATCGTGACGTGCGTCCGCTGTTTGCGTCGGATGATGGCATCCTGCAAGCCCAGTATGTGATAATTCACAAGCCCGTATCGTCGATGAGCGCATTGGGGATGGGACAGACTGCCACTTTCAGTGAGGAGGAGATCCGGCAGATAGAGGCACAGTCCTTCTGCCGGCGTGTGGGACGCTTCAGTGCCAGCCAATACGATGTCTATTGTCGCATTGCCGTGAAGGGAATGCCAGCCATCGGTACCGAGATGTTCTTCGAAAGCGTGCCCGACGGATACATTGATACGCCGCCAAGCGACTGGAAGTTCGACCCCTCGTCTCCCGCTATACCAATCATTCTGCCGCGCAGCTATCTTGCCCTCTATAACTTCGGCTTTGCCCAGACACGTTCTCTGCCCAAACTCTCTGAGGGAGTCGTGGGAATGATTGAGCTGGATGTTACGTTGAGTGGCGGTGGACGTCAGGAGAAATACTCCGCCCGTGTGGTTGGATTCTCCTCGCGCCTGAACACGATACTGGTGCCGGAGAGTTTCATGCAATGGAGCAACGAACGTCTGGGCGGAGTGGGGGAGGCCCCGTCCCCCTCGCGACTGATACTCGAGGTGACGAATCCAGCCGATGACAGCCTCGTTACCTACCTGAACGAACAGGGCTATGAGACAGAGAATGACCAGCAGGATGCCGGACGTGCCATGTATGTGGTGCGTCTGCTGGTGGCTGTTGTGGTGGCCGTAGGTGTGCTTATCTGTACACTCTCCTTCTATCTGCTGCTGCTCAGCATCTATCTGCTTGTCGAGAAGAATACCGAGAAGCTGCATAATCTGTTGCTCATCGGATACAGTCCGGCACGTACGGCACGACCATACCAGTTGCTCTCCGCCGGCGTAAGTCTTGGCGTGTGGGTGCTGGCTGCGGTGCTGCTCATCCTCGTGCGTCGTTATTACATGAATTTGCTGTGGAGTATGTTCCCGCGCCTGACGGAGGGATCTGTATGGCCTGTCTTGCTGTTGGGATTCATGCTTCTACTGGCGGCATCCATCCTCAATGCAGTGGTGATACGTCGCCGAATCATAATGATATGGAAGAATAAACACTGATGGAAGAACTCAAAAAACTATTCCGTGAGAAGACGGCGCTCGACGTCGTTGCCTGTGACCTGATACCTGGTGCCGGAAGCAACCGCCAGTACTATCGTCTGCGGGGAAGCGATGGCTCTACGCTCATCGGCGTGGTGGGCACCAGCCGCGACGAGAACCACGCTTTCTGCTACCTGTCGCAGCACTTCACCGAATGTCGGCTGCCGGTGCCGGCCATTGTGGCTCAGAGCAGCGACGGGCTGCGTTACCTGCAAACCGACCTTGGCGACCGCTCGCTTTTCGAGACTCTGCGAGCCGGACGCGAGGCGGGCGGGCGCTATAATCAGCATGAGCGCATGTTACTTCATCGTACGATAGCTCTGCTCCCCGACATGCAGATCAAGGGAGCGCGGGGGCTTGACTTCTCCAATTGCTACCCGCAGCCGGCACTTGATGAGACCAATGTGCTCTTCGACCTCAACTACTTCAAATACTGCTTCCTCAAGGCCACGGGCATCGATTTTCACGAACTGAAACTCGAAGCCACATTCCAGCTGATGGCACGTGATATTGTCAATATCCCCGGCGATGCATTTATGTACCGCGACTTCCAAGCGCGTAATGTAATGCTCGACAAGGACGACCAACCCTATTTCATCGACTTTCAGGGAGGTCGCCGCGGCCCGATGCAGTATGACCTGGCCAGTTTCCTCTGGCAGGCCTCGGCACGCTATTCCGCCCAGCTACGCAAGGAACTGGTGGCCACATATATTGACAGCCTGAAGAATTACATGGAGGTCAATGTGAAGCAATTCCGCCAAAACCTGAAACTTTGTGTGCTCTTCCGCCTACTGCAGGTACTGGGTGCCTACGGCTTCCGTGGATATTTCGAACGTAAGAAGCACTTTCTGGAGAGTATTCCGCCGGCAATGGATAACTTGCGTCATCTTTTGGCCGATGGCGGCTGGCCCTATCCATACCTGCATGAGGTGCTCTCTGCCCTGGTGGCTTTGCCCCAGTTCGCTCCGCCCGCCGAGGAGCCTATGAAGCGTGCCGACGGCTACAAGGTGGCCCCCTCTAATCCTTACCAGACCCATCCGCAGGACGGACCGGCCACTTTCAGTAAATATGACGGAACGGGACCATTGGTGGTCAAGGTGTACAGTTTTTCCTACCGTAAGGGAATCCCACAGGATGATAGCGGTAATGGTGGCGGATACGTATTCGACTGCCGCAGCACGCACAACCCCGGTCGATACGAGCCATACAAGAAACTCACGGGACTGGATGAGCCAGTCATCCGTTTTCTTGAGGACGATGGTGAGATACTGACATTCCTCGAAAGCGTATATCGACTGGCCGATATCCATGTGCAACGTTACATTCAGCGTGGATTCACCAACCTGATGTTCTGCTTCGGATGTACTGGCGGGCAGCACCGCAGTGTCTATAGTGCGCAGCATCTGGGCGAGTACCTTCATCACAAGTATGGCGTCGAGGTGCATATCATCCATCGCGAGCAGAATATCAGCCAGACACTCCTGGCTGTGCCGCCACGCCGAGCTATGATTTTTGCCGCCGGAATGGGCACTCGGCTGAAACCTTTAACCGACACAATGCCCAAGGCTCTGGTGCCCGTAGCGGGAAAGCCCCTTTTGCAGCATCTGCTTGAAAAACTGAATGCTGCCGGCATCCAAGAAGTGGTAATCAACGTGCACCACTTTGCCGACATGATTGAGGACTGGTGTTCCACGCACAGCGGCCAGACACGTATCTGGTTTTCTGACGAGCGTCAAGAACTGCTGGAAACGGGCGGCGGAATCAAGCATGCCATGCCTCTGCTGCGTGACGTGCAGCGCGGTTTCCTCATTCATAACGTGGATATCCTGAGCAATGTGCGCATCGATGAAATTTTGCAGGCAGGCGAGGAACACGACGCCACACTCCTCGTCAGCAATCGCCAGACATCGCGCTACCTGTTATTCGACGAGGACATGCGCCTCGTGGGCTGGACAAACATCGACACGGGCGAGGTGCGCAGCCCATATCCCCAGCTTGATCCGTCGCGCTATCGTCGCTTGGCTTTTGCCGGCATTCATGTGATGAATCCCACGCTGTTCAGCTACTTTGACGAGTTTCCTGAACGCTTCTCCATCATTGACTTCTATCTGAAGGTGTGCGATCGCGCCTCCATCTACGGGTATGAGCAGGCCGACCTGCGCCTTCTGGATGTCGGCAAACAGGATGCATTGGAAGAGGCCGAGTCATTCGTAAAATCGCTTAGCGAGGGGGAGGGCGCCTGATGGAGATTCAAAAGATACAGTCACTCTTCGCCCGCCATGCTGGTGTGAAGGCACTTGGCCGCCTGCTGCAAGACACTGATGATAAGCGCATCCATTTAGCGGGACTTCAGGCCAGTGCTGCACCGATGATTTTTGCATCCTTGGCTGTAAAGATGCCGCAGGCACTGGCAGCACCCTTTGTCTTTGTGTTGAATGATGCTGAGGAGGCTGGCTATTTCTATCATGATCTGGTACAGATTCTGGGGGATGATGACGTGCTCTTCTTTCCCAGTAGCTTCCGCCGTGCTGCCAAATACGGCCAGCGCGATGTGGGAAACGAGATACTGCGCACCGACGTATTGAGTCGTATTGACGCAGGAAACCGACCGCTCTTTCTCGTTACATCGCCTGATGCGCTTGCCGAACGAGTGGTCACCCGCAAGCGACTTAGTGAACAGACGTTGGTGCTTAATCGTGGCGAACGTGTCGATGTGTCTTTTGTCCAGGAGACGCTGCTCAGCTTTGGTTTCCATCGAGTGGATTATGTCTATGAACCGGGCCAGTTTGCCGTCCGAGGCGGCATCGTTGATGTCTATTCTTTCTCGAGTGACTATCCATTTCGAATCGATTTCTTTGGAGACGAGGTGGATAGCATTCGCACCTTCGACGTGCAGACACAGTTGAGCGTAGAGCGTCAGGAGCATGTCACCATTGTCCCAGAGCTTTCCACCCAGACATCGCAGGGCGAGTCGTTTCTGGCTTTCCTACCCGAAGATGCTATCTTCATCCTGCGTGACCTGACGTTTCTCCTCGACGAGGTGGAGCGTATATATCAGGAAGGATTCAGTAATCAGGCAATCATTGAGGATGATGCCCTCCGCGCGCAGGAAGGTGAAACGTCTCCGAGTACGCTCGTCAAGGAACAGGTACTGGTGGAGCCAGGAGTGTTCCGCGACGAAATACAGCGATTCCGCCACGTTCACCTCTCGGCACATCCTTCTGAGACCTGTACGGCTGTAATTCAGTTTCAGACACATCCTCAGCCACCGCTGCACAAGAACTTCGACCTCGTTTGCCAGATATTCCGAGATTATATTCAACGGGGTTACGACCTCTATATTCTTGCCGACAGCGAGAAGCAGACAGACCGTCTCGAAAGTATCTTCCATGACAAGGCCGAAGACATCCATTTCACTCCGGTTTCGCGCACCTTGCATGCGGGATTTGCCGATGACACGCTACACGTATGTTGCTTTACCGACCATCAGATCTTCGACCGCTTCCACAAGTACAATCTGCGTAGCGAACGTACCCGCAGCAGCAAGGTGGCACTCACACTGAAGGAACTGCAGCAATTCGAGATCGGCGATTATGTGGTACATGCCGACCATGGAGTGGGACAGTTTGGCGGTCTGGTACGTATCCCTAATGGCGACCAGATGCAGGAGGTGATCAAGATTATCTATAAGGGAAACTCGGCTGTCTTCGTCTCCATCCATTCTCTGCACAAGGTATCGAAATATAAGGGACGCGAAGGCGAACCACCAAAGATAAGCACCCTGGGCACCGGTGCCTGGGAACGCATGAAGGAGCGTACGAAGACCAAGATTAAGGATATTGCCCGCGACCTCATCAAGCTATACAGCCGCCGAATGCAGGAGAAGGGGTTCGCTTTCAGTCCCGACAGCTTCATGCAACACGAACTCGAGGCCAGCTTCCTCTACGAGGATACTCCCGACCAACTGCAGGCCACGCTCGATGTCAAGGCCGACATGGAACGTCCGCGACCGATGGATCGTCTCGTGTGCGGCGATGTGGGGTTCGGCAAGACGGAGGTGGCTGTACGTGCTGCTTTCAAGGCCTGTGCCGACAACAAGCAAGTGGCCGTCCTGGTGCCCACCACTGTGCTGGCCTATCAGCATTTTCGAACCTTTACCGACCGACTTCGCGGTTTTCCTGTTACCATTGAATATCTGAGCCGTGCTCGCACCGCCACCCAGACACGCGAAATCCTTGATGGACTGAAGTCGGGACGCGTCAACATTATTGTGGGTACACACAAATTACTGGGCCGCGGTGTCCACTTCCACGATCTGGGACTTCTGATTATTGACGAAGAGCAGAAGTTCGGTGTATCTACCAAGGAGAAACTGCGTCAGATGCGCAGCTCTGTGGACACGCTGACACTCACGGCGACCCCCATTCCACGTACGCTGCAGTTCAGTCTCATGGGCGCTCGCGACCTCAGTGTAATCCAGACGCCGCCGCCCAATCGTCATCCGATCCAGACATTGCTGACCACGTTCTCTGCTGAGGTTATTGCCGAAGCCATCAACTTTGAACTCTCACGCGGCGGGCAGGTTTTCTTTGTCAATAATCGTATCTCAAATCTTCCAGACCTTGAGTCGCTTGTCCGCCGCTGTGTTCCCGATGCTCGCATAGTCGTGGCACATGGTCAGATGCCGCCTGCCGATCTGGAGCAGGTGATGCTGGCTTTTGCTGCCGGAGACTATGACGTGCTAATCTCCACTACCATTATCGAAAGCGGACTTGATATTCCAAATGCCAACACCATTATCATCAACGCCGCGCAGCACTTCGGACTTAGCGATCTCCATCAGATGCGAGGCCGTGTGGGACGTTCCAATCGTAAGGCCTTCTGCTATCTCCTGGCTCCGCCGCTGAGCCAGCTACAGCCCGATGCGCGTCGTCGGTTGCAAGCTATTGAACAATTCTCCGACCTGGGCAGCGGCATTCACCTGGCTATGCAAGACCTTGATATCCGTGGCGCCGGAAATCTGCTTGGTGCGGAACAGAGCGGCTTCATTGCCGACCTTGGCTATGAAACCTACAAGAAGATTCTGCAGGAAGCAGTCGAGGAACTGCGCATTGACGAGTTTCCGGACCTGCTTCCAGAGCCACAAACGACAGGCTCTGCGTCAGCATCGTCTCCAGCCTTTGTCACAGAGTGTATGCTCGAGAGTGACTTGCCTATGTCCTTCCCTGATGAATATGTTCCCACCAGTTCTGAACGGATGATGCTCTATCGTGAACTTGACGGACTTGAAAAAGAGTCTGACGTCGAACAATTCCGTCAGCGGATGCAGGACCGTTTCGGCCCCATCCCGGCCGAGGCAGAGGAACTCATCCGTGTGGTTTCGTTGCGCCGTCTGGGGCGAAGTTTCGGTGTTGAACGTTTGGTGCTCAAGCGGGGTCGCATGCGTCTCTATTTCGTGTCCAGAGCGGATAGCCCTTTCTATCAGAGTCGGCCATTTGGACAGCTCATTGCTTTCTCGGCCACCAATGCCCACCGATGTCGTCTGCAGGAAATCGAAGGACGTCGAAGCCTCTCCATCTCGGATGTTGATAGTGTGCGCCAAGCCGTTGAACTGCTGAATCAGATCAGTGAAGTAAAGGCGGATTAATACATCCGTTACTTTATCCTTTTTAAAATGATTGATGCTTTGGATGTCGCGAGGCGCAGAGAGTGACCTTTT
>Ga0310695_10013390_pt1 | contig 11285 bp, 11 predicted proteins | sample RumenRJG_04DNA_FD_203882 | JGI IMG/M metagenome (GOLD analysis project Ga0310695, IMG submission 203882) | Bovine rumen microbial communities from Lethbridge, Alberta, Canada - RJG_04 (v2) (version 2) | ecosystem: Host-associated > Mammals > Digestive system > Stomach > Rumen | place: Canada... | reverse complement strand
CTTTACTTTGAAAGGAAGTAATATGATGAAAGTTTTTATTTCACAGCCTATGAGGGATAAAACCAATGAACAGATTGAAGCAGAAAGGGCTCGTGCTGTAGAGTTTATTAAGGCTAAGTATCCTGATAAGGATATTGAGATTATTGATACATTCTTCAAAGACGCTCCTCATGAAGCAACCCCTCTCTGGTTCTTAGGAAAATTTATCCAGCTTCTTGATCAAGCTGACCTTGCTTACTTCATTGGAGAATGGAAAAACTATCGTGGTTGCCGCAGTGAAAAAACTATATGCGACGAGTATGGTATAGAAACTATTACCGAGTAAATATAAAACAAACAATCCATAGAGTCTTTATAGACTCTATGGATTGTTTTGTGCTACATAAGGATAACCTTTTTACGTTGTTATCTTTATGGAGGTGAAACTACTGTGAGTGTTATACCTTTAACACAACAACAAAGGGCTAACTTGAGTATGCAACAGCAAACATTTCAAGAGCAGCCTATACATATCTACTATCATAAATCTACACCGAATAAATCATTTGTAGAAATGAGTAACTATCTCAAAGCAATAGGAGTCCAGAATCATAGATTCATGCTAACTTTATTAGATCCAGATCTTGCAGGAATAGATCCGCATGATCCGAATCTAAGCGTTCAGTATAAATTCAAAGTATTGAAAGAGGTAAGGAATAACTTCTGGTACTTCTTAAGAGAAGTTGTAAGAATACCAACATCAGGTGATCCCTCTCCATTCATATTGAATAGGGGGAATATGGCATTCTTGTATTTAGCTATAATGAATATCAATACAATGCTTATACTTCCTCGTCAGACTGGTAAAACCATAGGTGCTGCATGCTATTACACCTACGTGTATAACTTCAGAACTCAGAATACACAGATATCTCTACTCAACAAAGAGTTCAAGGATTCTAAGGATAACTTAAACCGTATAAGAGCCATAAGAGACTTGCTTCCTTCTTATCTTAGATTTGATGCTGTATTCTCCAAAATAAATGGTAAGAAGGTCAAAGTTCCTTCTACTGCCATCTTCATGGAGAATGCAGTCAATCATAACAAGTTAAGAACCTTCGGAAAAGCACGTAATGAGCTATCTGCAGCTATGTTGATGCGTGGTAATACTACCAGTTTATTATGGTGCGATGAGGGAAGTTTTATACCGTTTTTAAAAATAGTAATGCAGAACTCCATGCCTGCAATGTCTAAGGCTATAGAGATAGCTAAAAGAAACAATGTTCCTTATGGTATACTAATGACTACTACTCCTGGATTCTTAACAACGGAAGAAGGGAAGTATTTTTATACCCTAATGAATAATGCTACTAAATTCAATGAAGGATTTTATGATTTGACTTACTATCAACTTGTAGATCTCATCCATGCTAATAAATTTTCTAATTATATCTTCATACAATTCTCATATCAGGAATTAGGTTATACAGAAGAATGGTTCTATGAAAAATGTAAAGAATTGGAATGGGATTGGCTTACTATAAGACGAGAGTATCTTCTCGAATGGTCTGATGAAGCAGAAAACTGCCCATTTACTAAAGAAGAACTTGATACTATAAAGAAGTTCTGTAAAAAGCCCAAGAAGACGTTTTTAATTTTTGGAAAATATGAGCTTAAGATCTTTGAAGAAATACCTCTTATGAGTAACCTAGTACCAAAATATCCTCCTTTAATTGGAGTTGACCCAGCTGGGGGTGTTTCTAAGGATTTCTCGTGCATTACACTTGTAGATTCAAAAACTACTCGTGTTTTTGCAGAGATGAGATGCAACAGTATGTCTCTTATTGATTTAGCTCGCGTCATAGAGTATATAGTTCTCAATATGACACCGAACGCATTGATCAATATAGAAAGAAACGGAGTAGCGTAAGCAATCCTCAGCTATGGGAGCAATCCTATAGTTCCAACAGTGTTAATTGCTTTGAAGTGGCTTAGAGCCTAGATACTACAACGTAGTCAGTAATGACAAGCGTGAATGTTTAAAAAGTTCTAGGATTGTCACGTTTAGCAGTGAAATCTCTCTACGGAGAGATACATTCAGAGATCATCCCTTGGCGAGGGACGTAGACCCACAAGCATATGGTGGAAGAAAAATCCTGGTCCCAGAAATGGGAATGACAAATGATCCGACCACGTCCTGTAATGGGAGTGCTTGGAATTGACCAAGAGTATAGAGTTGCGTCTATATAAAACGGTGGTAGTAATATCACAATTAAATGGATATGGTCTTGCAGTTCTTTCTAAATTAAAAGAGACACCTGTAAAACGTAATCTTTATTATGAAATTAAAGATAAGATACTTGAAGAAACAGTAGAAGGAGGACGTTTAATTCGTAAACTTAGGAAAACTAAAGTATTTGGTCTCCATTCTACTAAAGAAATCCGTGATCAATTAATAGAACTTCTTATGGAACGTGCTCGACATCATAAAGATAAGTTTATATCTCCTACTCTATATGAAGAGATGAGGGGTTTACAGATCACTAAATCTGGAAAGGTGGACCACTCTGAATTAACCCATGATGACCAGATATTCTCTTACCTCTTAGCTCTTTACATGTGGTACGAAGGGAAAGACTTAAGAGAGAATTTTGGTATTCAGAAGTTCGGTATTAAAACAGAAGATTCTGTTGATGATATAGTGGACCTTGATACTGCAACAGAACAAGTAGGTTCTATTGTAGAAGAAATGGTATCTCTTACTAGAGACAATACAGATCCTCTTAATATACAATTGGCTCAGATGAATCAAGCTAAAGGTATGATGTTCTCTGAGTATGTCGCTAAACAAAGACAAGTAGAAGAAGAGAGATTAAAGTTACTTCTTCAGAATCCTAAGATCAAAGAAGCATATGCTAAGAATTATGGCATAACTCCTGATATGGTCAGTGCAGGAACTGATGATCATTTCGGTATGAATGAATCTCTTCCTGATTCCGTATTCACTGATTTTAATAAAGATCTATCAGAAATGGATCAAGGATCTGTTTATCAAACCCTTAATCAACCTATGGTATCTGGTTCTGGATACCCTGATGAAGATGAGTCTCAACAGTAAAGTAATAGAGTACTCCTATCATGGAGTACTCTTACTATAGTTTTCTAAAGCATCTAGTACTAAATTTTAATTGGAAAAAGGGGAGATTCTTAAAATGATCAAGAAGTACTTAAAAGAAGTTCTAAGTCTAATCAAAGAAAGTAAATATCAATATGAAATAGCTGTATTAGTATTCATAATATCACTACTACTAGCATTTTGTTTCTTGATCAAAGCTGATGGCTTATTAGGTATAATATTACTATCTATAGCTGGATTATCTTCTATTCCCATTTTCTCTGAGTTTATTAATAAATGAGGTAAGAGAAAATGGATACTACAATAGGAATGGTAGATTTACTAGACGTTGCTGCTGATGCTGGAATACTTTTAGTAATACTTATAATATTTACACTAGCTGTTTACTATTGGGGAGATTAAAATGGAAGATTGCATTAAATATATGCTACTAGGATTGGTGATAAGTTCGGTACTATCTGTTATTACTATTAAACTCATAATGTTTATTGGTAGAAAGCTGGGTTAATTCTAATGACTACTCGAAACATTATCCTTTTCTTTTGTTTAACTTCTGCTCTAGGAAACGGGTTATTCTTTGCTTGGTATATCAGATCTTTTACTCCCATTGTGATAGCTACACTAATATCTTGGTTTGTTTTATGGTTCTTCAATAGAAAGGAGTAAGACTAGATATGGATTCTTATGCTATTGGATTAATCGCATACATTTTTGGTTTGATAATGGGGTATAACTGTACAAGTATCTATAATGTGATAGCTTGTGCTATTGGTTATGTATTAGGAATGATATTATGCCATTTTTTCGGAAAGAGGGGTGACTAGTTGTTATGGTTAGAGCAGGGGTAATATTCTTTTTGCTAGTTCTTATAGTTATAGCATATCTATGTGTTATTTATCATTATACAGATTCATTCGCAAGAATGATAAACAAGTACTTTAAAAAGTTTAGTAAGAAGGAAGATAAGAAGAAGTATTAAGAATGAGGAGGAAGATTTATCATGGCTAAAGAAAACGTCGATTTCAATGCAGGTATTGCTGGGGTTACTGTTGCTTTCTTCGTTGTAGTTGGAATGCTATTCAGTTGCACCTATAAGATTGGTCCTGGATTTGCTGGTGTTGTTTATAACATGGATGGTGGTATCGAAGGAGAGACTCTTGGTCAGGGATGGCACATGGTACTTCCTTGGAAGTCTGTTACTGAGTATCCTGTTTCCACTGAAACAGTTTACTACCAAGATGGACCAACATCAGAAGATGATAAGAATGAGAATACCTCAGTAGATGCTAATACCAAAGATGGTAAGAAGCTCAATCTTAATATTACATATGCTTACTCCATGGATCAGAGTAAACTTCCTGATTTGTTTACCAAGTTTAGAGGTCAGCACTATAAGAATCTTGAGAAAGGTATCATGAAGAATCTCATGATGAACTCTATTGCAGAGGTAACCTCACAGTATAATCTGCTTGATGTTACTGGAGATAAACTTCCTGAAGTAAATGCTAAGATTTATGAAAAGTTTAAGAAAGTATTAGAGGATGACGGTATTATTCTCGAAACCTTTACTCTTGTTCCTAATCCTGATGAGCAAACAAAAGAAGCTATTCAGAAAGTTCTTGACTCTCAGAATGCATTAGCACAAGCTAAAGTAGAGAAAGAGAAAGCAGAAGTAGAAGCTGAGAAAGCTCGTATCACTGCTCAAGGTAAAGCAGATGCTATGCTGATTTCTGCTAAATCTGAAGCAGAAGCAAATGAGCTTCTTATGCAATCTCTGACTCCTGAGATTATTCAGAATCGTAAGATTGAAAAGTGGGATGGTAAGATGCCTACTTACATGAGTAGTGGTGATTCTGGTTCTATGCTTATGATCAATCCTCAGTAAGTTAATAATAGGATAGCGTATCTGAAATAGATACGCTATCTTAAAATAAGTTTCAATTATGAACAATAATACTGTATCCTGTGTTTCAACACGTCTGTTTATTTTTATGAGGAGGAGTTCATTTTGTTACTCGGTAAAATTACTGTAAAGATGGGAAATTCTACTACTAATACGGAGCGCGGAAGGTTCTTGACAAAAGATATCTCTCGTGCTATGACGGCTAAATGGTGCCATGATATGTTGGCATTCTATCCGGCAGTTGTAAACTGTCATGATGTTGAAATCGTTGTTGAGGCTATCGGCAATAACTATCTTCGTAGCATCAACAACAGGATAGATTTCGATGCTCTCAATGAGGAGTTCAAATCTTTCCTGATCGAGCGTTTCGATAAGAAAGATGAATTCCACATCGTTGATGTCCACACTGAAGAAATCCCCTTCACTGAAGCATCATTCAAGATGATCTACTGCTATAAGCAGGATGATTACTTGATTCCTGATAGTGACCCTCATGACGTGACCGCATCAGAAAACATCTACAATGTTGCGATCACATCTTTCTCTGGCAGGTTCCTGCCTATGATCAAAACCGCTTGTGATATCACTCAGAACAGCAATCTTGCTCTCACTGGCGACATTGTTGATACTGAAAGCAAAAAGTTTATGAACTACTTGCAGCAGTATGAGTTCGAAGCATTCAGCAAAGAACTAATTGCTGATGAGCTTAAGGTTCTGAAGAACATTAAGGGCAATACTTTCCGTCCCTTCAATAAGTGCTATAAGGTACTCATATCTAATCGCACTATGATTCTTCCCACAGTAACTCCTATTGTTAGAGAGTTGTTGAATAAGAACCAGCTCTCCAGCAAAGCTGTCTACACTCTTGATGCTATGGTTTGTCTTGAGTGTGCTCAGAATGATAACAACTTCTTCTCAAAAGTTGGTAAGATTCTGAATGAGCTGAAGGGCTCAACTCTTGTTGTTATGGTTGATATCCCGAATCAGTTCATACTGACCAAAGAACGGCATCATATTGAAACTGATGCTATTCAGAGGGAGTCCATCAATCGTAATGACAATAATATGTCTAAGATCGATACTGAGTTCTTCCGTAAGATGAATGAGTATAATCTGCTCGACATCGATGATTCTCTTGATTTCTCAACTAAGCCTGAGATCGTCCGTAAGGTCGTTACAATGATCGATAAGACAGCCGATAAAGAGGATTCTAACATCGAGATCCTTGACGCTCTCAATCGTACCATCCGTGACGTTATGAGAACTATGAATATCATATTCGCATATACTGATGTGATGGGCTATCAGCAGAACTTCATGTTTGATAAGTTCTATGATATGATGAAGAAGCAGTCAATCGGTCTTGTTGAGCTGTCTGATTCTTCTCTCACTAATGATCAGCTCAAGGCATTTGGTATGTCTACAGCAATGGCACACTACAATGTGTATGAGAACTCCAAAGATATTACGGCAATCATGAAGCACATTGAAAAGTGTGTTGATACGATTGTCAATGAGCGTACTAATCAGAGTGAGAAGAAGTATGACTACTCCTCTCTGTTTGGTTATCGTTATCTGATCAACAATGCTCTCGATTATCGCTTCAGCAATGATGCATCTGATAACGAGTACTTCAAGGAATTCAAACAGATCAAGAAGAAGGCTCTGGCTGATCTTGAAGGAAAGACAGAAGAGGAGAAGAAGGCTATTCGTAAGAAGTTTGGCGAGGAGTCTTCCTTCGGAGCAATTGATGACGATATGGTTGTTGATTCTGATGATAATCTCGGATTCTTCAGCGACTCTAACTTCAAGAAGAAGCACTATAACAACGACAAGATCGATGGTGTTCCTCTTGAGAAGATGGTTGGTCTTACTGAGATCAAGACTCAGATCAAAGAGTTCGCAGCATTCGTCAAGATCAACAAGATCAAAGAAGATAATGATATGAAGTCTGTTGCTATCTCCAAGCACATGGTATTCATGGGCTCTCCTGGTACTGCGAAGACATCTGTCGCAACTCAGCTGGCTAAGATCCTTCATGATGATGGATTGATTCCTACTGCTGATGTAAAGCATGTATCTAGGGATGATCTTGTTGGTAAATATGTTGGCTGGACCGCAAGGTTGGTTAAGGAAGCTATTGAATCTGCAAAGGGTGGTATTCTCTTTGTTGATGAAGCATACGCTTTGGTATCCTCTGAGGGTGGTTCCAATAGCTTTGGTATTGAAGCAATCAATACGTTTGTTAACTACATGGACAAGGCAGACGTACGTGACTCCACCATCATCATCTTTGCTGGTTACAAGGATGAGATGAAACACTTTGTAGACTCCAACCCTGGTCTGAAATCTAGGATTGGTTTCTACTTCGACTTCCCTGATTACACGGAAGATGAGCTGATCGAGATCGCTAAGATCCAGGCAGAGAATGCTAACTATATCTTAGAGGATGGTTACTACGCCAAACTGCGTGAAGCTATCAAGAAGGTTATCGGTCAGAAGGACTTCGGTAATGGACGCTTCGTTCGTAACGTCTTTGAGAAATCCGTTCTTCAGCAGTCTGTGCGTCTGTACAATATGGGATCTGATTTCCTCGATGCTCTGCAGAATGGTAAGAATACTGAGTATCTCAGAACCATCAAAGAAGAAGATTTCTCCACTAGAGGTATCGATGTCTCCTCCAGCAAGAAGCCTGTTGGTTTCATGGGACAGGCAGCTCTTGGTGAAATGGATATCGCCGATTTGATCAGTGGTCTCCAGAATGGAACCATTGAGATCGAAGAGGAGTAAGTAGTAAAGTAGGTTTGATACAGGATACAAATTAGATACTATGGTGGTAGGAAAGTATATCATAAGATATCTTTCCTCCCACCGTATATCTTTTTTTTAGTTTACATTATAAAAGGATGTGCTAATCATGTCAATGGCAGGGTTTCTTAGTAATAACAAAGCATATGAAGTTCAAGCAAATAATCAGGTTGCTAGTCTGCTAGCAGAGTTTGATTCTGGTTATATAATGGGAGTTATTGAGGATACTCTCAATCAAGTATTCACTCACTTTGATATCATAGCAAGACCTAACATAGTTCAGTCTTTTGAAACAAATTTCAAAGAGATGTATAACATCTACGAATCAGATCTAGATAACATCAATCAGTGTAGGATTGAGACTTATCAAACTATCATTGATATCATCTGTAAGAAGTTTGAACTCTACTTCAGACAACCAGAAAATGCTGATCTCTACAGTCTTGCTTATTTTTTGTATGATTTCTTTGTTTCTCGTATGAATATCTACATGGTAGAGTTCTATGTGAAGCATATACTTGCTGAGAAAGAGAATATTATTCATTTTCTTAATATGGAAGAGTTGATGAAGAGTAAAGATCCTAATTTCATTTACAATCAAAGGATCTATCGTAATGATACTCTTGCTACTATTGCAACAAATCTCCCTCTTGTTTTAAGAACTCTTGCTAGCAATACTCAGGTAACTGATCATCAGATTTACATGTACACTTATGGACAGCAGCCTAATATTGTTCAAATGATAGAAGATTCTGTTTCATCTACAATTCCTATCTTTAGCAGATATAATTCTATCTTATTCAATGATTCCTTGTATGGTCCTATTATAACGTATATCCGTATTAAGATGCAGCAAACTATGGGAGATACAACCAATATCTCCAATATTCAGTAAATGGAGGTAATGAATATTATGGCAGAGAATGAAGTTTATAAGAAAGAGTTCACCGATGAGGAAATTGCTGAAGCAAAGAAGCATATTCAAGTATTAAAAACATTCGAAGCAGGAGAAGAGGTTTCTATATCAGATGAAAACTCTCCAAAAGAAAAAACCACTGAAGATAAGAAAGTAGATAAAATGCTCGGTAAAGAACTCCGAGATAAAAATAATGTATTCGATAATGTCTTTGGAAAAGGATATGGATCTAGGTTTGCTCAGATAATGAATGCTAATATAGTGGATAGATTCTGGCTTATGGATAGCGTTGTTTCTTTTGCTAACCAAGATTCTAGTATTACAGATAAGCAAAGGAAACTTATTTCTGATATGGATGAAGCATTCAGAGATGCATGCTGTATGGATGGTCCTTCTAAGAGATTGATGGAAATAATTAATCATAAACCTAATCTTCAGAAGATGATCAAGCCTACTAGATTACAAAGAACTTTTGATACTATTGATCTTCCTATACATAGACTCAGATTCAATCAAGTTCCTAGCGGTAGTTACATACCTCTCTTCTTTAGTTCCTTTGCTGTTTGTTATGGGTGGGAGAATTTAGAATTCGATATAGCATACTCTAAGAATACTGATATCAAACAGCCCACTGGTCATTTATTAGCAGCTCTTCTTGCTAAGTATGCTAATTATATATCTCCATATGATTATGCTAATATGTGGTTCGTTCTAATGTTTGTGAAGAATCTCTCCGTTTGCTCTATAACTAATAAAGAGTTATTTAACTCTGATCCAGAAGTGTTGGAGTATGGTAAGAATCTACTCAAACTTGCTGATCATATGCTTAATAACTGTGCTAATAATATCTTTGCTAGTAATATGATAAAAGTACAAAATAAAGATTCAATCTATGACGTTCAGTTACAGACTCCTAAAGATTCTAATGACAATGTGGTTGAAATAGAAATCTAAATATCTGTGACATTAAGTAACGGGGAAGAAGGCGTGCTTTTCCGTCAAACAAAATCTGTTTGTTCATTTTTGTCCTCTAAAAATAAACACTAACCTACGACAATTATGTCGTAGGTTATCTGCTTTTGCGTTTTGCTTCCACATCTTGATAAACCAAGAAGTGCTGAATAACTCTTCTTAGAAATACATTTCAAAGGAGGATTTCAATATGCATCAAGACGCATATCATAAAATAGATCACAGCCATCCTTATGGCCCTAATCATGTGTTTGATCATAGACCACCATTTCCACACGGTCCCCATAAACCTCCTATGCCCCCTCCTAATCCTAAAACTTGGGCATACTATGGTTCGTGGGAATCCTATAGACCTTTCATAGAGACTAATCAGTTTGCTAATGCTACTCCTGGTGTTACATCTGGATTATATAATCCTCAAGGACCATTGAATCTTGGTAATGCTAGGAATCAAACTACTTTCCTTACTGGAGTTAGTACTGAAGCAAACTTTAGTCTTGTAGTAAATTTCAAGTATAGTAATGAAACAGCTAATAAGACCATTGAACTTAAGGTAGGGAATATCTATAATGTAACTTATCTTGAGAATGGTGATCTTAAGAAGTGTAGCGGTAAGTGTTCAGATATATGGAAGATTATTGGTACTGATAATGCAGTGTACTATAAGATCAAGTTTGATTGCTCGGTAAACTACTCTAATCAAGTAGTAGTAGTTAAGAATGATCAGATCAGAGATCTTAGTGTGTATACTGGTTATGAGGGAGTAGATACAACTCTTTCTAATGGTAAACACTCTTATGGTACTACATGTGGAACTATATCCGATGCTATTATTACTCATGCTACTATTGATGCTGCTGGTAATATCATTGAAGGAGATATTATCAATGGTTCTATCGATGGATATACTGTTGATGGTATTGCTACTGGTACTAATAACCAAGGTAAAGAACTCACCTGTATCAATGCTAAGACCATTGGTGGAAATATCGTAGGTGGTAAGATCATTGCTGGTATCTTTAGATCCGGTTCTGTTAGTGGTGGTAAACTCGAAGATGAGACTAATATCACTGTAGATGCAGATGTAAAGGGCATCATTGCTAATGCTATTATCATGAATTCAGAAGTAGAAAAAGGTACTTCTCAAGATGGTACTGTTTTGGTTCCTGAGATGGATGATGGTATTCTGTATAATGCAGAAATCACTGGTAATGACATGATCACTACTGGTGGTATTACTTGTGGGAATATTACTACTGGAGGTACAACTACAGGTGGTACTGGTACTGGTGGTACTATGGTTGGAACCATTGATGGAAAGATTTACTATATTGAAGGAGGTACTTCTACTTCTCAATCTGGTAAGACTATGACGACATCTGGTGGTGTTGTTATTGGTGGAACTATCATAGGTGGAGTTAATAATGGTGGAACTATCATTGATGCTGTCATCAAAGGTGGTGTTTGTGTCAATGGTGTTACATTGAATGCTCATACCACTGGTGGGTCTATCATTCCTTCTCCTACTGCTCCTATTCCTATAACCAAACAAGTATATCAAAATCCTGATG
>Ga0310695_10013388_pt1 | contig 11286 bp, 8 predicted proteins | sample RumenRJG_04DNA_FD_203882 | JGI IMG/M metagenome (GOLD analysis project Ga0310695, IMG submission 203882) | Bovine rumen microbial communities from Lethbridge, Alberta, Canada - RJG_04 (v2) (version 2) | ecosystem: Host-associated > Mammals > Digestive system > Stomach > Rumen | place: Canada... | reverse complement strand
ATCGGCCATGCACACCCGCATTATGTGGAGGCCGTGAGTAAGCAGGTGGCTACTCTTGGTTTCTACTCCAACTCAGTAATCAATCGCTTGCAGGAGCAGTTTGCAGAACATCTGGGCCGTGTGTGCGGTTATGAGGATTACAGTTTCTTTATGATAAACAGCGGCGCCGAGGCCAATGAGAACGCCCTTAAGCTGGCATCATTCCATACCGGACGCAGCCGTGTGCTCTCACTCAAGAAAGCGTTCCACGGTCGTACTTCACTTGCTGTCGAGGTTACCGATAATCCCAAGATAATTGCTCCTATCAATGCATGTGGTCATGTAACCTATCTGCCATGGGGTGACCTTGAGGCCGCTAAGGCAGAGCTTGCCAAGGGTGATGTGGCTGCCTTGATAATTGAAGGTATACAAGGCGTAGGTGGAATTCAGGTTCCTACCGATGATTATATGAAAGGACTGCGTGAGGCTTGTACAGCAAACGGCACTGTAATGGTTCTGGATGAGATTCAGAGCGGTTACGGCCGTAGCGGCAAGTTCTTTGCTCACCAGTACAACGGCATCAAGCCTGACCTTATCACCGTAGCAAAGGGTATCGCCAACGGTCTGCCCTGCGCCGGACTGCTTATCGGCCCCATGTTCCAGCCTGTCATCGGTCAACTGGGTACAACCTTCGGCGGCAACCATCTGGCTTGCGCCGCTGCTATGGCAGTGCTTGATGTGATTGAGCAGGAGCACCTTGTAGAGAATGCAGCTAACGTAGGTTCATACCTGCTGGAGCAACTTAAGGCAATTCCCGGCCCCAAGGAGGTTCGCGGTCGCGGTCTCATGATAGGCATGGAGTTTGAGCAGCCCATCAAGGAAATCCGTCAGCGCCTGCTCTTTGAGGAGCATATCTTTACCGGCGTAAGCGGTACCAACGTAATCCGCTTGCTCCCGCCCCTGTGCATCACCAAACAGGATGCCGACCGCTTCCTGGAGAGCTACGCCAAGGTAATTAAGTGATTTGATTTTTCGCTGCTAGGCAGCGTCCTTTACGATATTTATAAAGAGGCATCACGATTGTTCGTGATGTCTCTTTGTATTTAATGATTTTGGTCTTGAACCACGAATAGTCCTTTTAATCAATAAATGTTTTGTAATATGAAAATTAAGTCCTTTTCAAAGTTTGTTTTATTAATGCTGTTGTTGCTTTGCATTAATGTGGCAGCACAGACAACGGATCCGATGCCTACGGTTACGATAGGTTCAGGAACTGATACTAGTGGAGATTTTCCCACTTATGCATGTAGTAAGTATTCCTATACACAGCAGCTTTTTACTGCTAGTGAGCTGGGAACTACCGCTGGTGCTATCCTGAATATTGGTTTTTATTATCAGAAAGAAGATTATGGTTGGGGGGAACCTATTAATGAGTTTACCCGTACATTGGATTTCTATATTGTCAGCACTGACAAGAACAAATTTGATGATGAAAATGATTGGGTAAGCGTCACATCATCTGACCTCTGTTTCAGTGGCAGTGTCACTTTTACAACCGATGACTGGACAACGATTACATTGGATAATCCTTTCATCTATGACGGGAGCAGTAACATAGTGATTGCTGTTTATGATAAGACTGACGATAATCTGGACTATTTGCCTTTCCTTGCGTATGAAAGTGACGGACAATCCTTATACGTCCAGGATGACGGCTATGGAAGTGTAAATGTGAATCCGCTTGATTTTGATGCTTCAACGTTTGACGGGGGATATCCGACTTCCGGATATTACAAGAACCAGATCCGTATCAATGCCCAGTCAGAGGTACCCAGACCCAGAGGACTTACCGCAAGATATTATGACGGTACCGAGGTGGAGCTGAGCTGGCTCAGCGCCGAGTCAAACTTTGAGTTGAGCGTGAATGGACAAGTCCAATCTACCGCAATCACAAGCTGCACCTATAAACTGGAAGGCCTGCAATATAAAACAACTAATACAATAATGGTACGTGCCAAGAATGGCGATCAGCTGAGTGAATGGTCAGACCCGGTTGTCGTTACCACGGCATATTGTGCCTCCGAAGACATGTGCCAGATATCGTTTGAACTCTCTGACGGAGGTGGTGACGGATGGGATGAATCGGCTATAATAGTGATGGTGGCCGATGACGGTTATGTTCTTGGAAAGGTTACTTTTGAGGAGCGTTGGGCGTCTAAGACAGTGACAATGAATGTTCCTGACGGGAAAGAGATAGAGTTCATCTGGAGCAAGAGCCAATATGGCCACAGCCAATATGACAATGAGTGCTCATATGTAGTCAAAAACCATAACGGAGTGGTGATATTCTCTGGCGAAGGAGCACTTAAGAATCCCGTTTATCATGAAGTTGACTGCAATTCAACTGCCATGCCATGCGTGGCACCCACAAATCTTAGGGCTACTGCAGTAGCTGCAAACAGTGCTTTACTCAGTTGGGATGGAAATAACATGAGCTATCAGCTTGAGCTCAGACCGTGGCTCCAGGTGGGTAAGGATGTGGCCCCGGCAGATGAAATGACCCAATATAGCTTTGATTTGAGTGGGTTCAGTGGCATTGGCTCTATCGCTATTCGTCACTATGACATAACTGGCCAGATACGTCTGCTTATTGATGACATAGTATTGACTGATAGTCAGGGAAACACCATCTTGTCTGAGGACTTTGAGGTTGAGGACGCCATATCATCGTACATTTCATTCTGGGATATGGATGGCGATGGTTTCGGCTGGGATTATGGTCACTATGGAGAATCTAAGGACCCTTATGGTAATTGTTATTTCAACGGAAAAGGTGGAATGGATTCAGAGAGTTGGAGAGAATATGCAGGCAACCTTATGCCCGATAACTGGTTGGTTATATCGGGCGTAAAGCTGGGTGGTACCCTGACACTATATGCAAGAAACTATAATGTGGTTACATACAAAGAGAATTTTGGTGTATATGTATGTCCTGATGAAGTTGAGACAGTTAATGTTGACGGTAATTCCTATAATACTGCCGTGATTATGGATAATCCTTATTCATGGAGGGTCAGGACTGTTGAAGGTAATGAGAAGAGCAACTGGGTGGCATCATCATTCATGAGTTCTGATAACCTTAAGGTTTTCAGTGGCAATGGAGACTGGGATGATGATGACAATTGGGCTCCAAAGGGCGTTCCAACATATGACAACAAGGTTATCATAGAGGGTAAGGTAACCGTACCTGATGGTGTGATTGCCCAAGCGAGAAAGATCATCCTTAAAGATTATGGCGAAATTACCATCGATGAGGGCGGCCAGCTTAAGCATGGTTCATCGTCGGTAATGGTAAATATGAAAAAGAGTGTTGCGGGCGGTACAGATAATCTCATCTCCAGTCCTGTAATAGACAGAGAGAATATTTACAGGATGGGACTCGGCTCTTATTGGGTTGATAATCTGGTTGAGAAAAAGGATTATTATGATTTGTATGCCTTTGATCCTACCCGTGAGGAAGAATGGGTAAACGGTAAGATTACGGAGTACTATCCCACAAGTAACTTTGACCTCTTTAAGGGCGGCATGAAATGGGGTAATGGCTATTACTATTCATATAAGGAAGACCATGCCTTTACTTACACCGGCTTTACATCTTCCAGCTACCTCAGCGAGATAAGTGAGCCTTTAAATTACAACTCCACTTGTACCGATATTTTCAATGGATGGAAACTTGTGGGTAATCCATTTACCTGTAACTGTAAAATATCATATAGCTCCGCCACCTTCTTTAAACTCAATGCTTCAGGGGACAAATTTGATATGTATTACGGATATGTTGTACTGGCTCCGGGCGAGGGTGCTTTCATGAAGGTAACAAAATCCGGCAATATCATTTATTCAAGTGAAGTACCTGAAAACCCCGCTTCCAGTGTGGGAGCCGTGAAGATTCCGTTCTTGCCGTTGAAAGGACTTGTTGCAAATCAGGATGCCGCCAGCTACAAACTGTCTGCCGATGGAAGCCGTTTGAGCGGCCTTGCTGCAGATTATGCAGGTCATGAGATGAAGGTTGAGTTTATCCGTGACTTTAGTAAAGGCGTGGCATCGACAGTATGTCTGCCTTTCTCCATGACCGATGTTACGGGGGGAACACTTTATGAGTTTGTAGACGTTACCTATAACAATGTAGACGGATGGGTAGCAACCATGCAGGATGCAAATATTGCAGCTAAGCCAACGGTTGCAGACAAACCATATCTCTTTATGCCAAGCAAAAACGGTAGCGTTGCCTTCAGGGGTAATATAGATATTGTTCCCAGCTCATTTGCAGCAGGCGAGACAACGGCGGCTCATACCGGTGGAGATGCAGGAAACTGGACTTTCCACGGTACATATGACAATATCACATGGGATTCAAGCATGGGCGTATTCTATGGTTTTGCCGCAAAATCAGCAGATTCTGTAAATCCGGGTGATTTTGTTAAGGCCACTAACGGAGCTAGTGTTCCTCCTTATCGATGCTATCTCACTTACAATGGCACCAGCCTGAGGGCTCAGATGCGTTCAGTCAAAGCATTATCGGAACCACAAATACCAAGTAACATCAAGGTAAAACTGCTGGATAATGACGGAACTGTCACCGCAGTGGGTTGGATTGATACTGATTCGGGAGATGTGACAATTGACAGATGGTATGACATGAATGGCCATGAACTGGATGGTGCCCCCATGGGTAATGGAATGTTCATACATAACGGAAAGGCCGTCCTGATAGATAACGTAGAGAGATGATTGACCTATTTGCAGACAAACAAACAGCATAATTATGAAAAAGACATATATAAAACCTCAGGTACTTGCAGTAGATATTGAACCCCACCGTATACTGTGCGAAAGCCAGTATGATAACAATTGGGTACCCCGGGAGTATGGAGGCATCTTTGGATGACATATTGACAATTATAAAAGGCGCTCGATTTTTTTTCGAGCGCCTTTTATAATTGTCAATCTCATTTACGGGAGTCGGTACCCCAGAGCATCTTTTCGCGGAGGGTGCTGAAAAAGTCACCTCCGTAGGGTTTAATTACGCTTATCTGGAAGGGGGCTCGGCTGATATCTATGGTGGTGTGTTCGCGGCAACTGAAACTGTTGCCGTCTATTGATACAAGGAAACTATGGCTGCGGCTGGTAACGTCCAAACGGATAGTCTGATCGGCCGAAAGTACCAGCGGACGCATGGTGAGACTGTGCGGAGCTACCGGGGTGAGACATATGACGTTAGTGCCCGGGGCAATGATTGGACCTCCCACACTCAATGAGTAAGCTGTGGAGCCGGTGGGAGTGGCAACTACCAGGCCGTCGGCCTGATAGGTGATCATGGGAGTGCCACCTATGCTGGTAGATATCTGTATCATTGATGAGATATCGTGTTTGAGGATGGCTATGTCATTCAGAGCGTAGGGGGTGTGGCCCAGAGGCAGACCGTCCATGCTTATCTGCAAGAGATTGCGTTTTTCAAGTGAGTACTTACCGTCACAAATGCAGCGTATGGCATCTTCCATACGGGAACAGGTTATATCTGCCAGGAATCCGAGGCGGCCGGTATTGATACCCACCATGGGGATGCCCTTGCTACCCACGCGGGTTGCAGTGCGCAGGAAAGTTCCGTCACCGCCTATGCTGATTACGGCATCGGCAGTAAAGTCATCTCCTTCTATCGCGCTGTCGCAGTGAATGTCCCAGCCCATGTCAGACTTAAGGAAACGCAGGTAGCGGCTGTCTACAGCTATCTGGCAGCCCATTGAGTTGAGCAGACTGAAGAACTGTGGCTCATGGCCGCAGGTCTTGTCGGATGACGGGTTCCCGAATATCGCAAAACGCATACTATTTACTATTTTTAAGCATATAAGATAGGAATTATTTCTATCTTTGCTGATTGAGCATAGTGGTATTGAACACCGCTGCTCCCCGGCAAAGATAGTTCATTTTATTCAAGTGTGAGGACTTATGACCAGATTAAGTGTAAATATCAACAAGATAGCCACTCTGCGTAATGCTCGCGGAGGCAACAATCCTGATGTAGTCAAGACGGCACTTGACTGCGAGAGGTTTGGGGCCGATGGCATTACCGTGCATCCCAGGCCTGATGAAAGGCACATAAAACGTCAAGACGTTTATGACCTTAAAAAGGTGCTGACCACTGAGTTCAACATAGAGGGATATCCCGCTCCCGATTTTATGGAGCTTGTAACCCAAATTAAGCCTGCACAGGTTACCCTTGTGCCGGATGCCCCTGAACAGGTAACCTCAAACCACGGTTGGAATACTCTTGACGAGCAGGATTTTCTTACCGATATAGTAGCTGAGTTGAAGGGGAACGGTATCCGTACATCCATATTCGTGGATGCCAATATCAAGATGGTGGAGATGGCAGCCAAGGCCGGAGCGGACCGTGTGGAGCTTTATACGGAGCCTTATGCGGAGAACTACATTAAACTTGGGCCTGATATTGCAGTCAAACCTTTTGTAGAGGCTGCACGTAAGGCCAGGGAGTGCGGAATGGGCCTGAACGCAGGTCATGACCTGAGTTTGGTTAACCTTAGGTATCTCAAAGAGATGATTCCCTGGATGGATGAGGTGTCAATAGGTCACGCCTTGATATGTGATGCACTCTATCTGGGACTGGAAAAGACTATAAACGAGTATAAAAATTGCATTAAATAATATGTTCTTACAATCTACACTTGCACAGGCATTGGGCGATACTTTGGCACAGAGCCAGGTTGCCGTACAGTTGGCGGAGGATGCTTCCGACAAGATGAATCTTTTTGATATGGCGCTTAAGGGCGGCTGGATTATGCTGGTTTTGCTCATTTTGTCCATTATTTGTTTTTACATCTTCTTTAACCGTCTTGCTGTTTACCGTAAGACGGCCATCAAGGATCCGCACTTTATGGACCGTGTAAACGACAACATGAAGAATGGTGAGATAAAGTCCGCCCAGATATTCTGCCAGGCTACAGCATCGCCTTTGAGCCGTATTGTTGAAAAAGGAATAGGCCTGGCCGGACACGACACCAAGGATGTGCAGATGGGAATGGAGAATGCCGCAAATATTGAGATTGCCAAACTGGAGAAAGGCCTGTCAGGTCTTTCCACCATTGCCAGTGCCGCTCCTATGATAGGATTCCTGGGCACTGTTATAGGTATGGTAAGAGCTTTCTGGGAGATGTCAAATGCAGGTAACAACATTGACGTGTCACTGCTTTCGGGCGGTATATATGAGGCAATGATTACCACTGTTGGTGGTCTTATTGTAGGTATTATAGCATTGTTTGCCTACAACTATCTGGTTGCAAGGGTTGACAGGATAGCTAACGAGATGGAGTCTTTCATCCAGGATTTTACCGTTAATCTGGAAAAGTGATATGCTAAAGCGTAAGAACAAAATATCACCGCAGTTCAGTATGTCGTCAATGACCGACATCATATTCCTGCTGCTGATATTCTTTATGATAACATCAACGATGGTAAGCCCTAACGCCATCAAGGTGCTGCTGCCGCAGAGCTCGCAGCAGACATCGGCCAAACCGCTTACCCGCGTTATCATAGACAGGGATCTGAACTACTATACGGCATTCGGCAATGATGATGAGATGCCCATTGTGTTTGAGGAACTGACCGATTTCCTGATTGACTGCTCAATGAAGGAACCCGAGATGTATGTGGCGCTTTATGCCGATGAATCCGTACCTTACAAGGAGATTGTAAAGGTACTCAATATTGCTAATGAGAACCAGTTCAAGGTTGTGCTTGCCACTCGCAGGCCAGACCGCAAATAACCGATGAAAAGGGAAAAATTCAACATATTCCCATTGCTGTGGACGCTGCTTGTTCATGCGTGCATTATAGGTTTGCTGCTCATACTGCATCTGTATAAGCCGGTAGTTCATGCCGAGAGTGGCGTGCCGGTTATGCTTGGCGATATGGGCAACCTGGATACCGATTACGAATTTACCGAGGTCAATTCAATGCCGGCCCCTGCTCCTGCATCGGTCCCTGTTCCGGTAGCTCCCCAGGCTGAGCCTGCTATCACGCAGAATCTTGAAGAGACCGTGGCTATTGAGAGCGGTGAAAAGGAAAAGACGGTAACCGACCCCGAGGTTGTAAGGGAACCTACTCCTGAGGAAATCCGTGCCGAGCAGGAACGTAAGGCTGCCCAGGAAGCTCAAAACCTGATGGCCAATGCATTTGGTCGCAGCAGTTCCATGCAGACCACCCCTGATCAGGATAATACCGATGTACCGGGAACCCCGGGCTCTCCACAGGGTAACAGCCCTCAAGGCAAACCCACCGGAACAGGCAGTTACGGCACATGGGATTTGGGTGGCCGTGATATGCTTGGGGAACTGCCACGTCCTACATATAATATCCAGGAGGAGGGACGTGTGGTTGTTACGATCATAGTTGACCCCGAGGGTAACGTGATTGACACCAGGATAAACAACCGTACCAATACGACCAACCTGCAGCTGCGCAATGCTGCAGAGCAGGCTGCACGCAAGACAAAATTCAATGCAATAGGTGGTGAAAACAACCAAACCGGTACCATCACCTACTATTTCAAACTCAAATAATAATCAGCCGGATGGAAGCCAACAGCTAACAGCCAATAGCCAACAGCCAATAGCCAATAGCCAACAGCCGGCGCGAAGCGACGTTAAATTATGGTCTACATCTTTCTAGCAGACGGCTTTGAAGCCATAGAAACAATCACCCCTCTGGATATGCTTATCCGTGCAGGATTAGAGGTGAATACAATATCCATTACTGACGAGTTTCTTGTAAAAAGCAGTCAGGGCATTCCCGTGCAGGCCGATGACCTGTTTGAGAATACCGATTTCAGTGATGCTGAGATGCTGATACTTCCCGGTGGACAGCCCGGTTCTACTAACCTTGGCAAGCATAAGGGACTTGAGGCTCTGTTGCGTGAGGCATTTGACAAGAACCTTCCCGTTGGCGCTATTTGCGCTGCTCCTACGGTTTTGGGTAAGCACGGACTGCTTAATGGTCGCAAGGCAACCTGCTATCCGGGATGTGAAGGTATGCTCAAGGGTGCTGATTGCAAGGAAACATTTGTTGAGAAGGACGGAAATCTTATTACTGCATGCGGTCCAGCCGCTGCTGTTGAGTTTGCAAAGGCTATCATCAGCCTGCTTCGCGGTGACGAGGTTACAGCCTCGGTTTGTGAAAAGATGATGTTCGGCCGTGCCTGATGCTTGATCTTGATCAGCGTGATGTAAAATATCTGCCTGGTGTAGGTCCGGCAAGAGCTGCCCTCCTTAAAGGTGAGCTCCAGATAAGCACGCTGCAGGACCTACTTTACTATTTTCCTTACAAATATATTGATCGCAGCCGTATCTTCCAGATAAGGGAGGTTGACGGCACTATGCCCTATATCCAGCTAAAGGGTAAGATTCTGAGTTTTGAGCAGATAGGTGAGGGACGCAGGCAAAGGCTGGTGGCCCATTTCAGTGACGGAACCGGAGTTGCCGACCTTGTATGGTTTAGTGGTATAAAGTTCATTCTGGACCGTTACAGGCCCGGAGTTGATTATGTGGTGTTTGGCAAGCCTACCATTTTTGGAGGCAGGGTTAATGTGGCTCATCCCGAGATAGACCTGGAGGCAAACCTGAATTTGCAGGAGATGGGCATGCAACCCTATTACAATACCACCGAAAAGATGAAAAAAGCCGGACTCAACTCGGCTGCCATACGTAAGCTGGTAACTAATCTGATGGCCCTGATAGTTGAGCCCCTTCCCGAAACTTTGCCCGATTGGCTCCGTGAAAAAGAGCATCTTATGCCTTTGACCGATGCTTTAAAGGTGTTGCATAATCCCAGGACGCCCTTGGAACTGAGGCTTGCGCAGCTTAGGGTAAAATTTGAGGAGCTGTTCTATGTGCAACTCAATCTGGCTCGGTATGCCAGTGACCGGCAGCGCAGGTTTAAAGGCTATGTGTTTGCCAGAATAGGTGAAAAGTTCAACTCTTTCTATAATACAAAACTGCCGTTCAGTCTAACCGGCGCCCAAAAGCGTGTAATCAGGGAGATTCGCAATGATATGGGCAGCGGCCGCCAGATGAACCGCCTGCTGCAGGGTGATGTGGGCAGCGGCAAGACTATGGTCGCCCTTATGACTATGCTCATTGCCATTGATAACGGTTATCAGGCCTGTATAATGGCTCCAACCGAAATCCTGTCGGAGCAACACTATGCAAATATCTGCCGTTTCATCGATGGATTGGGGCTGCGTGCGGAACTGCTGACCGGTAGTATAAAGGGTAAGCGACGTGAGGCTATCCTAAAGGGTTTGAAGGACGGGAGTGTGAATATCCTGGTAAGCACCCATGCGGTATTGGAGGATCCTGTGGAGTTTGTACGCCTGGGCTTTGTGGTGATTGACGAGCAACACCGTTTTGGAGTGGCTCAGAGAGCCAGGCTGTGGAGCAAGAGCAGTATGCCTCCACATGTTCTGGTAATGACTGCAACACCTATTCCCCGAACTCTGGCAATGACGCTTTACGGCGATCTGGATGTATCGGTAATTGACGAACTGCCTCCTGGACGCAAGCCCATACAGACAGAGCACTACTATGACGGCAACCATAATTCGGTTTATGCATTCCTGGACCGTGAACTTAAAAAAGGCCGGCAGGCATATATTGTGTATCCCCTGATTGAGGAGAGCGAAAAGATAGACCTTAAGAACCTTGAAGAGGGTTATCTTACTATTTGCGAACGTTTTCAGGGATACGGCGTGAGCAAGGTTCACGGGCGGATGAAACCGGCCGAGAAAGATGCCGAGATGCAGCGCTTTAAACGGAACGAGACCCAGATTATGGTTGCAACCACTGTGATCGAAGTGGGAGTGGATGTGCCTAATGCCAGTATCATGGTGATTGAGAACGCAAACCGTTTTGGCCTGTCCCAGCTGCATCAGCTGCGCGGCAGGGTGGGACGTGGAGCAGACCAGTCATTCTGTCTGTTGGTCACTCCATATCAGTTGAGTGAGGATACGCGTAAACGTATTGAGATTATGACTGCCACTTGTGACGGTTTTGAGATAGCCGAAGCCGATCTAAAACTGCGTGGCCCCGGTGATCTTGAAGGAACCCAGCAGAGCGGAATGGCTTTTGACCTTAAGCTGGCCAATCTGGCTCGTGACGGAGCGCTTATTGAACACGTCCGTGAAATAGCCAAGGAGATAGTTGCTGCCGACCCTGATTTTTCGCGTCAGGAGAACGT
>Ga0310695_10013387_pt1 | contig 11287 bp, 1 predicted proteins | sample RumenRJG_04DNA_FD_203882 | JGI IMG/M metagenome (GOLD analysis project Ga0310695, IMG submission 203882) | Bovine rumen microbial communities from Lethbridge, Alberta, Canada - RJG_04 (v2) (version 2) | ecosystem: Host-associated > Mammals > Digestive system > Stomach > Rumen | place: Canada... | reverse complement strand
GCCCTGGCCCCAACCCCCCAACCCCCAATCCCCAATCCCCAATCCCCAATCCCCACAGATAGAATTAAAATTAAAATTTTATATTATATTGAATAAATTTAAAAATAATTATTTTTTTTATTATTTTAAATTAATTATTTTCTTATATCTTTACAAATGAATATAAATAAACATTTAAAAAACAAATTTAATATTGAATGACTGAATTAAGCAGATTCGTTTTAATACTCACAGCGCTTTTTATATGTCTTCATGGGATTTTTCTTAAAGATATACCATCTTCTTTTTCAAAAGGAAATATACCAACAGGAAATCCTCAAAGAAATTTAGAAGCCAACAATTATATCATATTATCTTTCAATCAAAATTGCGAATATCCAAATGGATTTAAGAACAATTATAGAAATGGAATTTCTCACATAAAATTAACACATAATAACTTAATATTAAATCCTACAGACAAAATGACAATAAACGAGGGATCTGAAATTGAGATTCATTTTAGTGAATCTTTGAAAACATTAGAATATTTTTTCGATGTTGGTCAAGATAAAAATGTGGAATTTATAGAAATGATAGACTTCAATTATTTTGATTCTTCAAAGGTGCAAAATATGAATTATATGCTTGGAGGTTGTAAATCATTAAAATCAATTAAATTCGGTGATTTTTCAACAAATGAAGTTACAACAATGAGAGCGGTGTTTATAAATTGTCATTCATTGAAATACCTTGATTTATCTTCTTTTAACACCGAAAAAGTTAGAGATACTTCTTTTATGTTTAATAATTGTTATTTATTAATTTATCTTGATATATCAAATTTTAATTTATTAAATGTACAAAATGATGATTCAATGCTTAGTTTTCTGAATAATTTAAATTATATTAATTTACGTAATGTTAAAGATAAAACAGTTGGTATTAGTATTGAAAATAATAAAAAAAGATTTGTTAAAGAGATATTAAAAATCGAACAAAAACTTTTACATAAACATGGATTGTCCATATGCAGAAATTCATATACTGATACAATTGATAATTTTATATATTGTTGTGATTATTCATTTGAAGGAAATTTCTGCTTAGAAAAAAAAAATTATATTACAATCTCTTATGACCGTTTAGTTGAATATCACCAATATACAAAACCTTTTGCGAATAAAAATAGAGAAAAAATAAATTTTATATATAGTGAATATTATAATAATACAATAAAAGATATAGATTTAAAATATGTTCATGAATATAGTAAAATAGAAATTCATTTTCTTTTTCCTTTGAATTCCTTAAATAATTTTTTTTGTCCAGAGCAAAGGACTTTGAGAAAAACTATTAGATATCAAAATTCAGTTTATACTTATACAAGAAATATTCCAAAAAATAGACAAGTTTTTGATTTAAACATGCAATATTTATATTCTGTAGATTTTTCTCATTTTGATTCATCAAAAGTTACATCTATGGAATCTTTATTTGAAGGATGTTATTCTTTAAGATCAGTTAATTTCGGAAACATCGACAGTTCAAAAGTAATATCTATGGGACTTATGTTTTATAACTGCAATAATTTAATATCCGTTGACATGTCAATGTTTGATACTTCTAAAGTCACTACATTTTTTTGGATGTTTGAATATTGTTATAGTTTAATAAGTGTTGATATTTCAAATTTTGATACTTTACAAGTCAAATATTATACTTATTATACCCTTTTTGAATATCCTAGAAATTTTAAGTATCTTAATATTAAAAATATTAAGCATTCAAGTCAAGATTTTTATGATTATCTAATGGGTGGATTAAGAGGAAGAGATTTAACAGTGTGTCAAACAGAAAATATTGTGACAGGAAATAAAATCAGAGATATATGTTGTGATTTTAATATATTAAAAGAAAGATGTATTAGTTCAAATTATATATCATTATATTATAATAAAAGCGTTAAATATAAAAGTTTCATCAATAAATACAGAAAAGAAATTGGCTTTATTATTTATAATGATAAAGAATATTTACCAAATGAAATAAATATTTCTCCGGGAGTTAAATTAGAAATACATTTTTTAAAAGTAATTAATACTTTGGAAAGTTTTTTTGATTCGAATTATGATAATAATGTAAAGTATTTAGCTTCAATAGATTTTTCTAATTTTGAAGCAACATCAGTTACTAGTTTTAAAAAAATGTTTTATGGGTGTAGTTCATTAATATCAATAAATTTTACTGGTATTCATTCTAATTATCTTTGTGATATGGAAAGTATGTTTCAAAATTGCCTTTCATTAACATCAATTAATTTATCTAAGTTTTATTTAGACAATATTAAAACTGTGAAAAGTATGTTTGAAGGATGTAAAAATTTATTATCTGTCAATTTATCTAATTTTAGAACAGAAAATCTCCATACTTTTGAAAAATTGTTTAAAAATTGTTATTCTTTAAAAATACTTGATATATCTAATTTTAATTTATCAATAATTAATCATAATTATTTAAATATGTTTTTCGGGGTAGAACATCTAAGATATCTTAGAATATATAATATTAGTGATAAAAATAATATTTTAAGAAGAAGTCCACTTAATAAAATAGATGAATTATTTGTTTGTCAAAATGATAATATTATTAATAATTTAAATATATATAATATTTGTTGTACTTTTAATGTTGAAACAGAAGTGTGTGAAAGTGATAATTATATTTTATTATATTTTAATAAGGATTCTTATTATGGTAATGGATTTAAAAATGATTTTAGAGAAAAAATAGATTATTTAATTTATAATACCAAGATAATTACAGAAGAAAAAAAAATAAATATTTTTGCAGGGAGAATACTTGCTATTTATTTTTTTGAAAAAGTTACAACTATGGAAAGTTTTTTTGATGCAGATTATGATGAAAATATGAAAAATGTGATTTCTATAGATTTATCCCATTTTGATTTATCATTAGTATCTCATTTTGAAAAAATGTTTTATGGATGCAGTTCTTTATTATCAATTAATTTATCTGATTTTAAAGTATCAAGTTTTGTTAATATGCGAAGTATGTTTGAGGGATGTGTTTCTTTATTATCAATTAATTTAACTTCTAATAAAAAGATTACACTTCTTAATGGAGCAAATATGTTTAAAAATTGTCTATCTTTACGTTTAATTGATATATCAAATTTTATTTTGACAATCATCAGTAATAGTACAGATATGTTTGATAATGTTAATAATTTAAAATATATCAAATTAATAGATGTAGAAGATAGAATGAGTATAATAAAAAAAAGTCCTCTTAATGAGATAAAAAATTTAATTGTTTGTCAAAAAAAAGAATTTATTACAAATATAAACACTAGAAAAATTTGTTGTGATTTTAATATTGAAACGAATAAATGTGAAAATGATTATTATATCACATTTTATTTTAATCAAGATTCTTTTTATAGAAATGGCTTTAAAAATTATTATAGAGAAAATATAAATTACATAATTTATAACGAAGAAGTATTTTCTGAAAAAAAAGAAATATATATTAAAGCAGGTTCTAAAATAGAAGTACATTATAATTATCCTATATATAATTCTGAAAATCTTTTTAGATGTGAAGATGATAAAAATATGGATAATGTTATATCAGTAGATTTAACTCATTTCAATTTTTCATTTATAACAAATTTGAATTATCTGTTTTATAAATGTTATTCAATTAAATCAATTAATTTTCCAAATTCATCAGAAATAAACCAAATTATAAATATGTCTAAACTTTTTTCAGGATGTAATTCTTTAATATCATTAAATTTATCAAACATAATTAATTCCAAAATAGGAGATTTATCATACATGTTTGAAAATTGTACTTCGTTAAAATTCCTTGATATATCAAAATTTAGCTTTACAAAAGATAATAATATTACTAATATATTCCGAAATATGAATAATTTAAAATATATAAATTTATATAATTCAATAGATATTAATAAATATATTTCACAAACAAATCTCAATAACAAAAATGAATTATTAGTTTGTCAAAAAAATAAAATTATTACTAATACAAACGCACAAAATATTTGTTGTAATTATAGTATAGAAACAGATATGTGTGTTAATGATAATTTTATTATAATATATTTTAACAGCGGAATTTATTATCAAGAAGGATTTAAAAATAATATGAGAAATAATATTAGTTTTATTATTCATGAAAATTTAATATATTCTGGTACAAAAAGAATAAACATAAATGCAAATTCCAAAATGGAAATTCATTTTAATAATCCTATTAATAATTTAGAGAGCTTTTTTGATTCATTTTATGATAATAATATGAATAGTATAATATCAATAGATTTTTCTCATTTTGATGCTTCATTAGTGACTAGTTTTAAAAAAACATTTAATGGTTGTAGTAAATTACAATTTATTGATTTTTCTAATATTAATACTTCAAATGCTAATGATATGTCAATGATGTTTGAATCATGCACTTCTTTATTGTCTCTTAATTTATCAAGCTTTAATACTAGAAAAGTGAAATATATAAATAGAATGTTTAATAATTGTATTTCATTACTTTCTCTTGATTTATGTAATTTTAATTTGGAAAATATCATAAATAGTACTGATATATTTAATAATATTAAAAATATAAAATATATTAATATTTTTAACTTCAAAGATAAAAATAAAATAATTTCAGGAGGTATACTTAACGAAACTGATAATTTAACTGTTTGTCAAAAAAATAAAGAAATAATTACTAATAAAAATATTATAAATGATTGCTGTTTTTATGATGTTATATCTAAAAGTTGCAAATCCAACTATATTATATTTAATTTTTTTTCTGAAAAGAATGTTAATATTTATTCTAATGAATTTATTAAAAAAATAAGTTACATAAAATATTCTGGTAAAATGATAATTAACGAATCATTTACAGTAAACTCAAGCAATGAAGCAGAATTACATTTTATTTATCCTATTTCTGATTTATCCGAGTTTTTCCTATTAAATGATAATAAAATAATGGAAAATGTTAAATCAGTAGATTTTTCTCACTTTAATTCAAATTTGGTAACTAATATTAGTAAAATGTTTTATGAATGTTATGCTACAGAATCAATTGATTTTTATAATTTTAATACATCAAATGTTGTTGATATGTCTTATATGTTTCATCATTGTAATAGTTTGAAATCTCTTGATTTATCCAGCTTTGATACGTCTAAAGTTTCTTCTGTTGATAATATGTTTTTCTTTTGTTATAATTTGAAGTCTCTTGATTTATCTCATTTTAACAGTCAAAATATTATATCAAGTATCGATATGTTCGAAAAAATTGAAATATTAAAATATATAAACTTATATTATGCTAAAGATTATAATAATATTTTATCAGGAAGTTATGTCAATGAAATAGATAATTTGACTGTTTGTCAAAGGGAAAAGATTATTACTAATAAAAAAATAGATACTTCTTGCTGTGATTATAATATTGAAACTGATATATGTGAACTTACAAATTATATTATAGTATATTATGGAAAAAACGATACTGAATATAATTCTGGTTTTATTAATGATTATAGAAATAGTATAGGATATATTATTCATGAAAATTCGAAATTTTTAAAAAGTGAAGGATTTACTGTAAAATCGGGATCTAAAATAAAAATATATTTTATAAATCCCTCTACTACCTTAGAATCTTTTTTCGATCAGAGATATGATGAAAGAGTAATTAATATAATATCAATAGATTTTTCTTATTTTGATTCATCTATGTTAACTTCAATTGATTATATATTTTATGGTTGTACTTCATTATTATCGATTGATTTAACAAATTTTATATTTTCTTCAATAACAAGAATGAATTACATGTTTAGTGGTTGTAGTTCTTTAAAATCTTTAAATTTATCAAATATAAATACTTCTTCTTTAATGAGTGCCAATAGTTTATTTAAAAATTGTAATTCTTTGAATTCTCTTGATATTTCAAATCTTAATTTAACAAATTTAATAGAAGTCGATGAAATGTTTTATAACTTGACAAATTTAAAATATATTAATTTATATGATATTGAAACTTCTGAATTTTTCTTAAATGAAACAGATACAGAATTAAATAATAGAGATAATTTAATTGTTTGTCAAAATTCTGATATTATAACTAATCCTAATATAACTAAAATTTGTTGTAATTATAATATTAAAACTGATTTATGTGAATCTTCAAATTATCTTACTGTATATTATGGAAAAACTGACACTGAATACAATTCTAATTTCCTACATAGATTTAGAAATAATATAGGATTTCTTATTTATGAAAATTCTTCTTTATCAGTTAATGATAAATTTACTATAAAAGCTGATTCTAAAATAGAAATTCATTTTTCAACTCCTCTTTTAACTTTAGAATCTTTCTTCAATAAAGATTATGATATAAGAGTAGTTAATATAATTTCAATAGATTTTTCTCATTTTGATTCATCTAAGTTAAATACACTTTATATGATATTTTATGGCTGTAGTTCATTAATATCATTTAATTTTACTAATTTTGATACTTATTTAGTGGATAATACGGCTTATATGTTTTATGGATGTACTTCATTATCATTTATTGATTTAACATATTTAAATACATCATCAGTTGTTACTATGAACCATATGTTTTATGATTGTAAATCTTTAATAGCTATAGATTTATCAAATCTGGATACATCTAAAGTATATACTGTTGCAAATATGTTTTATGGATGTAGCTCATTGACATTTATTGATTTATCAAATTTAAATACTTCATTAATAAGGAAAATGAATGATATGTTTCATGGATGTAGTTCATTAAAATCAATTGATTTATCAAATTTTAAAACTACAATATTAGAAGATATATATAATATGTTTCTTGGATGCAGTTCTTTAAAATGTATTGATATATCTGGTTTTGAAATGAAAAATATAAAAGATGCTAGAAAAGTATTTACTGGTTTATCTAGTTTGGAATATATTAATTTATATAATGTTACAACTGATCAGTTTTCCATAGTAAAAATGAGAAATGAATTAATGATTACAGATAATTTAATAGTTTGTCAAAATTCTGATATTATAATTAATCCAAATATAACACAAATTTGTTGTAGTTTTAATATTGAAACTGATTTATGTGAATCTTCAAATTATTTGATAATATATTATGGACAAAATGAAACTCAATATGATTTTGATTTCATAAATAAATATAGAAATAATATAAGTTTTATTATTAATGAGAATTCTACTTTAGAAATTAATAACAATTTTACTATAAAAACATATTCTAAAATAGAAATACATTTTTCAACTCCTCTTACAACTTTAGAATCTTTCTTCGATCAAAGATATGATGAAAGAGTAGTTAATATAATATCAATAGACTTTTCTCATTTTGATTCATCATTATTGACTTCACTCTATAATCTATTTTACGGTTGTAGTTCATTAATATCTTTGAATTTTGCTAATTTTGATACTTCTTTTGTAAATAATATGGCTAATATGTTTTATAAGTGCACTTCTTTACAGTCAATTGATTTATCATATTTTGATTTTTCATCTGTTTTATACTTAAATAATATTTTTGATGGATGTAGTTCTTTGAAAATTCTTGATATATCTGGAATTAATTTTAGAAATATCAGTTATTTGGAAGGAATGTTTTATAATTTGACAAATTTAAAATATATTAATTTATATGATATTGAAACTTCTGAATTTTTCTTAAATGAAGCTAATAAAGAATTAAATAATAGAGATAATTTAATTGTTTGTCAAAATTCTGATATTATAACTAATCCTAATATAAAGAAAATTTGTTGTGATTATAACATTAAAACTGATTTATGTGAATCTTCCAATTATATTACAGTATATTATGGAATAAATGATATTGAATATAATTCTGATTTCATAAATAAATATAGAAAGAATATAAGTTTTATTATTTATGAAAATTCTTATTTAGGAATTAATGAGCAATTTACTATAAAAGCTGATTCTAAATTAGAAATTCATTTTTCATCTCCTCTTACAACTTTAGAATCTTTCTTCAATAATAATTTTGATGAAAAAGTAGTTAATATAATATCAATAGATTTTTCTCATTTTGATTCATCATTATTGACTTCGTTTTATAATACCTTTTTTGGATGTAATTCATTAATATCAATTAATTTCATTAATTTTAATACACCACTATTAAATATTATTCAATATATGTTTTATAATTGTACTTCATTATCATATATAAATTTATCAAATTTCGATACTTCATCAGTTACTACCATGCGCTATATGTTTTATAATTGTGTTTCATTATTATCTATTGATTTATCTAAATTTAATACTTTGTCAACAATTAATATGGATTATATGTTTTACAATTGCATTTCTTTACAATCTTTAAATTTATCTAATTTTAATACTTCATCATTAGTTAATATAGGTTATATGTTTTGTGGGTGTATTTCTCTAGAATTCCTTGATATATCTGGTTTTAATATGATAAATATTGAAGAAGCTTCAAATTTATTTGATAATTTAACAAGCTTGAAATATATTAGTTTGTATGGTATTCAAGTTTCTGAACTATTCCTAAATGAAACTAATAAAGAATTAAATAATAGGGATAATTTAATTGTTTGTCAAAATTCTGATATTATAACTAATCCTAATATAAAACAACACTGTTGTGATATTAAAATAGAATCATGTGAATTTACAAATTATATTATAGTTTATTATGGAAACAATGATACTGAATATAATTCTGGTTTTATTAATGATTATCGAAATAATATAAGTTTTATTATTAATGAAAATTCAAGAATTTTAGAAAATGATAGTTTTATTGTAAAATCAGGCTCAAAAATAGAAATATATTTTTCAACTCCTCTTACAACTTTAGAATCTTTTTTCGATCAAAGATATGATAAAAGAGTAGTTAATATAATATCTATAGATTTTTCTTATTTTGATTCATCTTTACTTACTTCAATTGATTATATATCTTATAAATGCAATTCATTAAAATCAATTAATATGAATAATTTTAATACATCTTTATTAACAAGTATGAATTCATCTTTTTATGATTGTAATTTATTAGAATATTTAGATTTATCAAATTTTGATACATCATTATTAAAGAATATAGAATATTTATTTTATGGATGTACTTCATTAAAGTTTATTGATTTATCTAATTGGAATTTTAATAAAGTTGAAAATATGTCATATATATTTTATAATTTAAAAAGTTTAGAATATTTCTCTTTTAATAATATCCAAATTTCTTCCAATTTAATGGAAAAAATAAATGAATTTAATTTTACTAATAATTTAATTATTTGTCAAAATTCTAATATCATTACAGACTTAAAAATTAGAAATATTTGTTGTGATTATAATTTTGAAACTCATCAATGTCAATCTTCAAATTATATCACAATATATTATAATAATAATTGTAATTATATAAATGGTTTTAAAAACCAATATAGAAATAATATAAGTTTTATAAATTATTTAAATAGGACAAATACTGATACTAATGAATTAAATATAATATCAGGCTCTAAATTAGAAATACATTTTAACACTCCTATTTCCAATATAGAAAAATTTTTTTCAAGAGATAGTGATAGTAATAATGTTAATATTGAGTCTATAGATTTCTCACAATTTGATTCATCCTTGGTGACTAATATGAATTCATTATTTTCAGGATGTACTTCTTTAAAATCAATTAATTTCTCAAATGTCGACACATCATTAGTTATTGATATGAGTAATACTTTTTATAATTGCAGATTATTAGAATTAAATGATTTAAATTATTTTAATACATCAAAAGTTATTAATATGACTAATATGTTTTATAATTGTAGATCATTAACAAACCTTAATTTATCAAATTTTGACACTTCATCTTTACTTAATATGAATTCAATGTTTAGAAATGTCAATAAATTAATAACGCTTGATATATCCAATTTTGATACTTCTAAAGTTACTAATATGGGAAATTTATTTTCTGGATGTAGTTCTTTGAAAAATCTTTATTATTTATCAAAACTAGATTCACCATCTGTAATTAATAGGATAGGAATGTTTGATGGCTGTGTTCAATTATTTGGACCTGATAACCAAGATTATCAATCAGGTTATAATAATTCAAATGATAGCACTGATATTATAATATTTTCCTCAACAATAATTAATAATTATAACGAAGATATTGAAATAATTTTATTAGGATTTGATAATTATAGTTTAATAGATTCTAAAGTTAATTTTAATATTTATTTCTTACCTTTGGAATATTTTGAATTTCCTCAATTATTCAATTTTACTGCTATTATAGTTTATAATTCAATATTAAGAATATTAGATATTGAAAATAATGTCAACTGTCAAAAGCAAGAAATAGGAAAAGAAAATCAATTTAAATATAAATGTATAATTGATACTAAAAATTCAGACATAAAAAATATTGTACTCAATAATGATATCAACTTTGAAAGCAAAAAGTTAAATTTAATTATTTCTCCTTTGGCTTCAGAATATATGAATAATCTCCAAAATCTTCCTAATAAATATAATAATTTATTTAATGAAGCAAATATGTTTTTATTACAAAAATCAATGATAAACCAAGATGGTAGATTATTTAACATTTCTGGGATAATGGAAAATGATCCTCACTTTGAAATAAATAAAAATATAACTTTGATTGCTAAACCTGAATCTGAACAAGAAAAAAAAGAAATAAATTGTAATATTATTGATAATACTTTAGAAAGATATACGATAAATTGCAAATTAGATAATAATATGAAATATGATTTGAATTATTCTTTATCAATAAATGATAATAATATAATACTTGTAATTTTTGATGATAAATCAAGTATTATTAATAATACTAATACAAGTCAATATAGCTATAGGGTTTATTCTAAAAAAAGTTCTGGATTAAGCACTGGAGCAATTATAGCCATTATTTTAGTTCCTATTATTGCTTTGGCTTTTATAATTTCTATTATTATTTTCTTTAAAAGAAAAAATAGTAATAAAATTATCTCTAATAATTTCTCAAGTAATGTTAACATTAATATGAAAAATTAAAAATAAATAAAATTAAATTAGATTTAAATTTATATAATAAAATATTTAGTTAATAAAACTTAATCTTTGATAATTTTTAATTATTTAGGATTAGGGGATTGGGG
>Ga0310695_10013384_pt1 | contig 11288 bp, 10 predicted proteins | sample RumenRJG_04DNA_FD_203882 | JGI IMG/M metagenome (GOLD analysis project Ga0310695, IMG submission 203882) | Bovine rumen microbial communities from Lethbridge, Alberta, Canada - RJG_04 (v2) (version 2) | ecosystem: Host-associated > Mammals > Digestive system > Stomach > Rumen | place: Canada... | reverse complement strand
AGCTTGCTAATCTTACCCTTCGCATCTGTGGCAGGCATCACCTCAGTCTGGGCGATGCGGGCATTGAACTCCAATTCATAGGGTGGGTTCAGCCGTATCACATGCTTGAACGACTGGTAGGCCTCTGCTTTCTGGCCCAGCATGGCCTGTATCTGTCCCATCAGGAACCATTCACGGGCTCTCTGCTTACGACGCTTCTCGTGTTTGACAACCTTGCGCAGATAGGGTAGGGCTTCCTCGTAGCGACCAGCACGAATATTGTAGTTGGCCAGCGTATAGTCCCAGTCTTTCTGTGCACGATAGTGGATGCTGTCGCGTAGCTGTTTGTTGATGATGTCCTCTGCATCGTAGAGCCAGTCAAGTTCAGTATAGCTCTTGGCCAGCCACGCATGGGCGATGCCGTTGATGGCAGGCTGTGTCTGATAGAGACGCGACATATAGGAGAAGGTGGCAGCAGCCTCTTCAAACTGTCCCTGCTGGAACTGCGACTTACCCAGCAACAGCCAGGCGTGCCACAGGAAGGGGTTGTACTCACGGCGGCTCAGCCACTCAATATCCTTTTGGGTTTTGCGACGACCTTTGTTCCATTCTGGACGTTTCTTGATGCTATGCAGTTTGATGGCCTTCTCGGCTTTCTCGATGGCACGGTCGTAGTTGCCCTTTCCCAACTCTCGACTTTGCTTGTTACCAACGGGGTAGAGGGGAATCAGTTCTGTACAGTTGTCCTTGTTGCCGTTTTCCTTCTCGATATTACCCTCAATGAAAGCCTGCGAACCATTGTAATAGGTGTTATAGCGGGCATTGAACGAGTGCCACCAGCGGTTCTGTGCAGTATTGTTCTTGGTGGAGCAAGACGTTAATACAAAGAGTATTAACAACAAGTGGCATGTCTTCTTGCTCTTGTCGACGATGTCAGCTAATTTACACTCACTTCTGCTGCTGCATGATGCGCAGTCGCCCTCTTTGGTGACAATAGGTTCATCTGTGCTACCGATAGAGGCGATAGCAGCGATGATGCCCAGCACCACAAGCGATATGACGACAATCAGCAGAAATTGCATATTATATTACAGCGGTAACAAATTCTTCACTCTTCACTTCAAAGCCAACGGCTTTAAGGTCCTCCCAGAAGCTGGGGTACGACTTGCTGACAACCTGTGGGTTGTTGATGCGCAGAGAATCCAAACGGAAGGCTGCAGGAGCAAAGGCCAACGCCATACGATGGTCTTCGTAGGTGTCGATGGCTGCGACTTGTTGAGGCTCGCAATGTTCGCCGTCCCAGTAAAGCTCACTATTGTTTTTGTCGTGCAGCACGAATCCCAGTTTGTGCATTTCCGTCTTCAGTGCTTCTATGCGGTCCGTCTCCTTGATTTTCAGTGTCGACAGGCCGCGGAAATAGAATGGTACGCCCAGCATGCAGCAGCATACCACAAAGGTCTGTGCCAAGTCGGGCGAATTGACGAAGTCGTATTCCAAACGGGGTACGCAACGGCCACTATGACGTAGGGTCACTGTGGTGGGGACGCCTTCTTCAGTAGTGTCAAAGGTAGTCTTCACACCCAGCAGACTGAAGATGTAGCGCACGCTGCTGTCGCCCTGCTTCGAGCCGTCCATCAGTCCTTCTATACGTACTTCGCTGTCAGCTTCTTTCGACAGCGCTATCATCTCGTACCAGTAGGATGCAGCACTCCAGTCGCTCTCGATATAGTAGGAACGCTCCCTGTAGCGTTGCGCCTGTACGGTGATGGTCTCAAAGTCGTTCCAGTCGGCAATGGCACCAAACTCTCGCATCATCCATAGCGTCAGGTCAATGTACGGACGCGAGATGATATCCCCCTTCAGGCGCAGGGTCAGTCCGTTGCTGAGCATGGGACCAATCATCAGCAGTGCCGAGACATACTGCGAACTGATGTTGCCTGGTACCTCCAACAGTCCACCTGCCAACTTCTTGCCTTTGATGCGGAGTGGGGGGAAACCCTCCTCGCCGACATACGTGATGTCAGCACCCAGATGGCGCAGGGCATCCACCAGAACACCTATGGGGCGATGCTTCATACGCTCCGTACCCGTAATGACATGCTCCTCGCCGTTACGCGTAGCCAGAAAGGCCGTCATGAAGCGCATGGCCGTACCTGCTGCCTTGATGTTAATCTCGTATGGATTGTTTTGCAGTGCCTGGATAATCACCTCTGTGTCGTCACAGTCCGACAAATTATCAGGTAGCACATTGCTTCCTGACAGTGCATGAATTATCAATGCGCGGTTCGAGATGCTCTTCGATGCCGGAAGTTTGATGGTCTGGTTTAGTGCCTTAGGGGCTGTTATGTTGTATTTCATATTTCGTGTACCTTACTTATAATAACTCACAAAAGTACGAATTATTTGGTAGATGACCAAGGAAATAACATTAATTATATATCTTTTCTGCAAAAAGTGGGTGGAAAATTTGCGTGTTTCAAAAAAACTCCGTACCTTTGCACCCGCTTAACAGCAAAACGATCGGGATTTAGCGCAGTTGGTAGCGCACACGTCTGGGGGGCGCGAGGTCGCTGGTTCGAGTCCAGTAATCCCGACCAAAAGAAAATCCAAGTCACTGGTTCTCAGTAGCTTGGATTTCTTTTTTGCTCTCATTTTTGGCGTCTTTTTGGCGCGATAGCAGCCTTTTCTTGCCGCGACATCCGTGCTTAGTTTTCTGGATTGCCCTGATAGTGGTAGGGTTCCACGAAGATGTCGTTTAATTCTTCGGCAGGCATTTCTACTTCGTTGAGTTTCTTGCCATAGTCACCACGGGCAGCACCGTTGGAGAGTACCAGTTCTTCGTAGTGAAGTGTGGAGAATACTGTCTGGAAGATGCCGAAGCCGATGCGACAGCCCTGTGGATACATGCTGTTGAAGAGGTAGACAGTCTTAAAGCCTGGATGGCTGTATACTTCCAGCGTGTTGTATTTCAGGAAAGCCTTGAACGCATGTTTCTTGGTCTTGGTGGTGTCTGCTGCCGAGAAGGAACGCGAGATGTTGTTGATGAACTCGTCAATCTCGTCAGCCTTGATGCTGTCGTTCTCCTGCAGGCACTCATGGACGTTATCGACAGTCTCTACGAGCATGATCTCCCTTGAGGGTACCGTAATCAGCGCAAAGATGTACAGGGCGAAAAGTACGATGCCGACTATCACCAATCTGCCAAGACAACTGTTAAAGAACTGTTGTGTAAGACTTCGCTTCTTGTATTTGTCACTATTAAACTGATCCATAATCTATAGGGGTTAGAAGTGAGGGGTTAGTATTTTAAAGTTTGGAATTGCTGTGAATCAGGTTCATAAACTCCTGACGGGTCTTAGCCTGGTTGAAGGCACCACTGAAGTCGCTGGTGGTGGTGATGCTGTTTTGTTTCTCTACGCCACGCATCTGCATACACATGTGGCGTGCCTCTACGACGACCATCACGCCGAGGGGATGGAGGGTCTGTTCGATGCACTCCTTGATTTGCAGCGTCATGCGTTCCTGCACTTGCAGACGGTGACTGTAGATGTCGACTACACGGGCTATCTTTGACAGTCCTGTGATGTAGCCGTTGGGGATATAGGCCACATGTACCTTGCCGTAGAAGGGCAGCATGTGGTGTTCGCAGAGTGAGAAGAAGTCAATGTCCTTGACGATGACCATCTGCGAGTAGTCTTCCTTGAAGAGAGCGTCGCGCAAAACCTGATGGGCGTCCATCTCGTAGCCGCGTGTCAACACTTGCATGGCTTTGGCCACGCGCATGGGTGTTTTCTGGAGACCTTCGCGACTGGGGTCTTCGCCCAACAGTGTCAGTATCTCCTTGTAGTGCTCGGCCAACTCGTCGAGACCCTCTCTGAATATTTCGTTCTCTGGATACATTAGTATGCTACAGTGATTTTTCCCTTCACGATGGTTGCCTGGTCAAAGCCCAGTTCGCGCAGACTGACCAGCATCTGGTGAGCTTCCTCATAGGTGCGGTAGTTGCCAACGCGGCAAATCCAGCGTGGTGAATAGAAATGTACGTACACGGGTACGTTAGGATAGTGGCTCTTGATGGCGTTGCGCGTCTGCTCTGCCTGTTGGCGGTCCTTGCGCGAGTTGCCACCAGCAAAAGCCTGCACGCGATAGCCCGTAATCTTATGGCCGTTACGAATCATCTTCGGCACGGTATCTGGGATAACGGTGGTGCTTGCTGTACTTGTCGGACTGGTAGGAGTAGTCGTACTCGTCGGACTCGTTTTACTTGTGCTTGTGGGCGTTGTGGGCTTGGTAGTCGTGGTGGTAGTCGTGGCTGGTGTGCTGTTACTGCTACTCTTTGTTGTCAGCACGACGCTATTGACCAGCTTGTCAATGGAGTCACTCTGGTGAATGGTTACCGAACCCTGTCCAGCTACTGTTTTCTGCAGGCGCTGGGTAAAAGTCTGTGCAGCGGCACCCGTGGGGATGCCGATACACAGTACTAATATCAGGATGAAATGTTTCATTTACTTCTTCCAAGCGTCGATGATGCCTTTGAAGTCAGCGCACTTCAGTGAAGCACCGCCGATGAGACCACCGTCGATGTCAGCCTTGGCGAACAGCTCAGGAGCGTTAGAAGCCTTGCAAGAGCCACCATACAGGATGCTGGTGTCCTCAGCAACAGCCTGACCATACTTCTCAGCAACGATAGAGCGGATGTAGGCGTGGATTTCCTCAGCCTGCTCAGCGGTAGCGGTCTTACCAGTACCGATGGCCCAGATGGGCTCGTAGGCGATGATAATCTTGCGGAAGTCCTCTTCGCTCAGGTTGAATACTGAACCCTCGAGCTCTGCCTTTACTACCTCGTTCTGCTTGTTAGCCTCACGCTCAGCCAATGACTCGCCGATGCAGAAGATAACCTTCAGGTTGTTCTTCAGGGCCAGCAGCACCTTCTCCTTCAGAATCTCGGGAGTCTCCTTGTAGTACTCGCGACGCTCTGAGTGACCCAGGATAACATACTGAGCACCAGTGCTCTTTACCATCTCAGCGCTCACCTCACCAGTGAAAGCACCCTTCTCCTTGTCTGCGCAGTTCTCAGCACCCAGACCGATGATGTTCTGGTCGAGTTCCTTGGCTACAGATGCCAGATGGATGAACGGTGTGCAGATAACTACATCACAGTTGGGCTTGTCAGCCTTCAGTGCATCATTCAGTTCCTTGGCCAGAGCCACACCCTCTTGCAGGTTCAGGTTCATCTTCCAGTTGCCTGCTACGATTTTCTTTCTCATTGTTTGTTTTTGTTTTAAATGTTGATATATCAGTGTTAGACTGTTTCTTTCCGTTAATCCACTTTGTCCAAGCCCACAGCCTGTCGGCAATGGTCAGCAGGAGGAGTGGCAGCAGGTACCACAGCACGATGACGAGTATCTTCTCGGCCATCGTTTCCTTGTCTATCTTGCCTATCTCCAAGTTCTCCAGGCGGTCTGTCAGCTCGTATTCGTCGGGCAGACTGTTGTGGCTCCACTTGCGGATGATGATGCCGTCTTTCAGCAGTACCAGACCAGGATTGCTGCGGATGATGGTCTTCAGCACTATCTCGTCGGTCTGACAGAACGGGTATTCGGCTCCCGTAATGTCGCGCCAGAAGTTGATGCCTTTCTCGCCGCTGGCCGTCAGTGCATAGAACGGGTAGTCGTGCTCGTCGGCATACTCGTACATCTGGTTGATGAGGTCCAGCTGACTGTCATCGGCCTGTTCCACATGGGGCGCTACGAGCAGGAAGAGGTAGCCGTTCTTGTTCAGCAGCGAGTCGGTGATGTCCTCGCCGTCCTCCATGCGCTGCATGAAGAACTCTGTGTAGGGCGACTCCTCGCCATCCATCATCTGCTGCCAACCTGTCCTCAGGTCTGTACCTATGTGGTAGGGACGGAAGTCCAAGTAGGGCAGGTCATAAAGCGACCACCCAGAGACGCCGACGATGAAGACGGCAGAGTAGGTGGTTACCAGCCACTGGCTCGAACTGGAGATGAAGCGGATGATGTCGTAGGGCCATTTCCACACGATGGCGGCCAGGATGAGCAGTACGACGTCCTTGCCAAACGACTGCCAGTTGGTGAGTACGACGGCATCGCCAAAACATCCGCAGTCGCTTACGGGGTCTTCCAGTGCTACCCACAGCGTCAGGGGTGTCATGATGAGCATCAGCAGCAGCGTCAGCGTCTTCGACAGGGTCTTACGGATGCCAAAGAACAGGCAGATACCCAGGAAGAATTCCAGTGCCGACAGCAGTACGGAGGCTGCCAGGGTTGCAAAGTCGGGTACCAGCGTCTGCAGGTGCAGCACGCTCAGGTAGTCCTCGAACTTATATTGCGTTCCCAGTGGGTCAACGGCCTTGACGAATCCTGAGAATATCAGGACCACTGCCAACACCATTCGTGCAATATTTACTACAACCTTTCTCACCGTTTTACTAACCTCTCACCTCTAGCTTCTCACCTCTCACCTCTTACCTCAGCTTTATCGCTCCAAACACCGCGTAGTTGATGATGTCCATGTAGTTGGCATCGATGCCCTCGCTGACCAGTGTCTCGCCACCCAGGTTTTCTATCTCCTTGATGCGTTCTATCTTGGTCAGAATGAAGTCGGTATATGAGCTGACCCTCATGCCGCGCCACGCCTCGTCATAGTCGTGGTTCTTGCGCTTCATCAGCTCCAGGGCCTCCTGGGCATATTTGTCGTAGAGCACCATCGCGGCATCGTTGTCCATATCTACGGTGTCGCTGAACCCGTGGTAGAGCTGTATCAGTCCCACGATGCCATAGTTGATCAGGGCGATGAACTCAGGACGGATGCCTTCGCCCACCAGCGACTCCTTCTTGATTTCCAGCGAACGGATGCGCTTGGCCTTGATGAACAACTGGTCGGTCAGCGACTGTGGACGCAGAATGCGCCACGAAGCCCCATAGTCATGGAGTTTCTTCTCAAACAGCGTGCGACATTCCGTCAGCGTCTGTTCGAACTCTTCATTAGTCTTTGCTTCGTTATTAGCCATAATTCGGTGCAAAGGTAAACAATTCTAATGAATTGACCAAATTATTGCAGGTCTTTCTGTTTCTTGTGGATATAGCGTATCTGGGCACCTTGCACCTCGGCAGCCATCTCCAGCGAGTCCAGATAGCCACGTGTGGAGTCTCCCTCGCCGCCACGCGCCTGCAGCAAGCTGTCGGTATGGGCCAGCTCCTCTTGGGCCTTCGCCAGTTTCTCCTTCAAAAATTCCGAGCGCACCTTCGTCCTGAACTGCTCCACTTCCTGCTGTCGCCTGTTGCCACAGGCCACCAGACCAGCTACTACTAATAATATAAGTATATACTTCTTCATTTGCGTGTGCAAAGGTAGTGCAAATAGTGCAAAGGGCCAAATATTTTGGAGGGTTTCTATAAGGTGTTCGAAAAAGAAACTGTGAATTGTGAAACTGTGAAGAGAATGAAAGGACACAAAAAGGGCACAAAAGGGTCAGACCCCTTTGCGCCCTTGATGTTATGCGACCTGCTTGTGCTTCTCCAAGAATTGGGGACTCTTGGTGTACTGCTGACTGATGGCGTCGTAGGAGCAGTAGCCACGCTGTAACCACTTGCGCAGCAGGGGCTTGCCGTCACCTTTCATACCCTGTGCACGACGAACGGTGTTGAGGTCGTCGAGGGTGAAGGTGTCGTTCAGGAACTCCATCAGGTTGCGACGTCCGGGCACCATTGCGGCTTTGTCTAGATCCATAGCGCGACGCATTTTCTCTCCGAAAATCCACATCTTGCACCACATGTCGTAGTGGAACGACCAGCGCACGAAGTCCTCAATCTCACGGCTCCATTTCTGACCGTTCAGGATGTAGAGTATCATGCCTCGTTTGAAGGCTGAGAGCGTGGCGCGATAGGAGAGTTCACGGTAGGTGTCGTCGTCTGCCAGCGCCGAATACTGGCGGTTCTCTTCAATCATTGCACTAGCCAACGCATTGGCTTTCTTGCAGAGTACCAAGCCTTTAGCTTCGCACAAGAGCGCCACCGCCTGCTGCACCTCCTTCTGGAACTTGTCGTCGTAGATGCCATAGAGCGGCATGCGGTCGTCGTCAGTATAGATGGTACAGAACGACATGCGTGAGAGTGTTCCGTCGAGCATTGCATCGCCAAAGAACTTGCGGCATTTGCCTGGTGTGGTTGACCCGTTCCAGTTCCAGCGAACCTGCACGCTCTCGCAGACCGACTTGGAGCCTACGCGCTCCTGACCGTAGTCGCCGCAATCGTAGGCCAAGCGCAGAATCTCTGTGACATTGTTGCCCTTGCCGTTGGTTTTCAGCTGGTTCAGCAGCCCAATCTCATCCATACGTGTATAGAGGAAGCTTCCGCCAGCATCGGCCATCAGCTGAACAAAGGCCGCAGGGGTCATATCCGGCTTCACCCATTGGATGCAGAGCCCTTTGGGACGCTCAGGCTTCTGCTGGTCAGAGGGGCACGTGTCGTACTCCTCCTTGTACTCCTGCATCAGCTTACGGTTCTTGGCGTCCTTCTCCTTGATGTCAGCCATGATGGCGTTGATGGGCTCGTTGACGCACGACTTACCGCTGGACATCTCGGCCACCAGAATGTTCATGAATGTAGGTTCTACGAGGGCGTTGTCGTTGTAGCGGAATTTGACGCCCTTGCAGTGTACACCCAGCGAAGGAAACACGCTCATGGCTACGGCGGGCTTCAGATGCTCGGGCACGTTCTTGGTGATGAGTCGCAAGAACCTTGTCAGTCGCTGCGGCATGATGGGAGGCTTGGGGGCATTGATGCCACTGGTCTCTATCATCTCCTCAATCTGCTGTTGCTTGCGGGCATTCTCCAAAGCACGCATCATCACATCGGGTACCGACTTGGTTTGCGGACGATTGCAGGCCGAGCGGATGGTAGCCTGAAACTTCTGCTCCTCTTCGCCATAGCGGGGCAATACCTGGGCAATCCAGCGTGGGTCGTCGTTGCAGACGTAGCGCAGATAGCATGACATCATGAAGATGAAGTTGTTGCGAGCACCCTGAGCAGGCACACCACCCAGTACCTCCTCCAACGCGCGGACTATCTGTGGATACTGGATGCCGTTGAAGTTGTCCTCGTAGTGCTCGTCGTCGGTAGCAGCAGGCAGCAAGGGGGCTTCGGTGTCCTGTTTGTTGCTGTGGCACAGCAACGCACTCGACACCTCACGCTCACGAAACAGCTCTTCTTCGTCGTAGTAGAGCACGTAGTCGCGACAGACCACGAACGAGCAGCGAGCCCAGTCCTTGACGCAGCCATCATAGGTATCGTCACCCAGTTGCTGAGCCATCCACTGCTGAGCCTCGGCCAGCGACATTCCCTGCGGAATATCGAAGACCAGACGGACACCTTCGTTGCTGGGCGATACGTGAGCAAAGCTGATGCCGAGCTTGGCTTCGCGACCTGCTACCTTATTATAATAATAGGCGCGTGGGTCTTCCTGCAGATGGTCAATGTCATAGATAGACAAGCCACTGGGCACAGCCGACTGGTTGCAACGGTGGCCATCGGTGAAGGTGGCGTGGAAACAGACCACGGGCAGGTTCTCGCTTTTGAGTCTGCTCTTGAGCGTCTCGAAGGCCTCGCGTGTGAGCGTACCTTCTTTCACTTGCTGCAGTTTGGCGGCTATCTCGTGGCAGGTATCGGCCACCAGTAGGCTGTCCATCGCAGCGTTCAGTAGCTCAGGGGTGCAGGGCTGCATCTGAGCGGAGTTCTTAACTGAGTTCGAAATTGAAAAATAATATCTTCTTTCCATTGTTGTAATTGTTTTTAATTGTTGAACATTAATTTTGGTTGTCGTTGCGCATTGACGGGTGCAAAATTACAACAAAGAAAATAAGAAAATCCCCTATATAAGGGCTACGCGAGGCCCTATATAGGGGAAGTATAGTCCCTGTGGGGTGGACTATATGCACTGATAATCAGTTACTTACGAAAGAAGATTTCTTTGATTTCTTCTGCGCGTGATATCTTGTTAGCTGTTTCCAAGTGTGACCATTTTTCTTGCGCCAAATTGTTGATGTCCCACAAACGCTCGAACGGCTTCCATGTTGCTTTTAACCTTAGTGTCGTAGCGAAGTGGTCGGCAATCAGCATCGCCTGTTGACGAGTAGTTGTAGGCAGGAGTTTGTGGTCTTTGTCTACGAACTCTTTCTCCTGGAGACTCTTCCAGTACTTCTCTGCTTTCTCTGAGGTGAGTATATCGTCATCGCTTGGCTTGTGGGTAACGTTGCGCTTGCAGAGTGCCTTTATCTCCTCGATGGGTTTGATGTCGCCCTCGCGCCCCCAGCGCTGAATGTTGACTTGCCCTTTCAGAATCATTAGGACGATGCCTGACAGCAGTTGGAACAGATAGCGGCGAGGCACATGGTGGTAATACACTTCGCGCAGGAAGTCCACGGGGTCGCACTGGAACTTGTCGTAGAGCTGGTAGGGGAAGGACGTGAGCTGAGATTTCAGCTCTTGTAAACGGTTGTCGTAGGTGTAGTGGCTGTGCTCCAAGCCTTTCTTCTGCAGTTCCTGTGGCAACTCTACAAAGAGGTAGCGGGCCACGCGGTCACGATCGTCATGACACATCAGCCATCCCTTGTGCTGGCGCATGTTGTCGGCCAAGGCTTTGAGTTCGGGCTCCTTGCGGGCAGATAGCAGGCGTTCTATGCGATAGCGGGCACGCGTCATCTCACGGCTCGTGTCGTAGAGGCTCGATTCCAGCAGGCGTTCAACCAACGGGCGCAAATCGTCGCTCGTTGAATCAGAACTACCCCAATCCAAATTTGGATTCAGCTCGTCGATAATGTCGTCCGTCAGGTCTTGCAGCTGCTCCAGCTTCTTAGGCATCAGTGCCAGTCCGTCGTAGTGCCAGCCTTGATAGACGCTGTCGTCAAAGGGTTCGTAGTCCCAATCAACACGTTCCACCTCGCACTCAACGGTCAGCACGGGCGGGTTAGGATTGCTCTCTACAACAACACCCCTCAGACGGCTCTTCCCGCTGCCTTTCAATGCCTGGTAGATGACGTCAAGGTCGGTCACTGCGACATAGCCGATGTGCAGCTGACCCTCGCGCACTCGCACAGCATAAGGGTCTTTCACATTCTCTGGCTGAGGCTGTAGTGTCAGTTGTTTGCCCACGGCCCCAGCAGCATATTCTTCCCAGTGGTCGCGCACGTCCCAATGGTACAGTCCCACCACGTCGATTCTGATTTTCTCCATACAAAATGCAAAGGTACAAAATCCGCGTGACAATTGTGACAAAGGACAAGGCATTTTTTG
>Ga0310695_10013382_pt1 | contig 11290 bp, 9 predicted proteins | sample RumenRJG_04DNA_FD_203882 | JGI IMG/M metagenome (GOLD analysis project Ga0310695, IMG submission 203882) | Bovine rumen microbial communities from Lethbridge, Alberta, Canada - RJG_04 (v2) (version 2) | ecosystem: Host-associated > Mammals > Digestive system > Stomach > Rumen | place: Canada... | reverse complement strand
CCGAAGAAGGTAGCTGCCATCCTGCGTGCAGTGCTCAACAAGGACGAAGAGGACATCGAAATCAAGTTTGATGCCGACAAAGCATGTATCAAGTCGGCCGACATGACCATGCATTTCCGCCTCATTGAAGGTCGCTACCCCAACTACAACGCCGTAATCCCGCAGAACAATCCCTACAGCGCCACAGTGGACCGCGCCGCAATGGCCAGCGCCCTGAAGCGCATCAGCGTATTCTGCAACCAGAGCAGCGGCCTGGTCAAGGTGGAACTGAACAACAATACCCTACGCATGACGGGACAGGACAATGACTATTCCACCCGCGCCGAGGAATTCCTGGTGTGCGACTATACGAACACGCCCATCAGCATCGGCTTCAGCTGCCAGTTCTTGCTTGAGATAACAAATATCCTCGAAGGCGAGAACGTGACCATCGAGGTTGCCGACCCGAGTCGTCCCGGCGTGCTCCACCCCACGGTGGAAGACCCCAACGACGAGCTGCTCATGCTCCTCATGCCTATGCGCGTAGAGGATTAAAGGTTCAGAGATTAGGGATTAAAGGAATAGGGATTAAAGATTATTAGTTGACAGAGAATGAAACTAAACCTGAAGAGACCCATCGTGTTCTTTGACCTCGAGACCACCGGACTCGACATTGCCAACGACCGCATCGTGGAGCTATGCTATATCAAGGTGGAGCCCAACGGGAACGAAGAATCAAAAGCTATGCGGCTCAATCCGGAGAAGCACATCTCCGAGTCGGCTACGAAGGTACATGGCATCAGCGACGAGGACGTGAAGGACTGTCCGACATTCAGGGAGATAGCTCCCTCACTGGCCGAGACGCTTCAGGGATGTGACCTGGCCGGATTCAACAGCAACAAATTCGACATCCCCATGCTGGCCGAGGAATTCCTGCGCGCCGGCGTCGATATGGATTTCAGCAACCGCCGCTTCATTGACGTACAGAACATCTACCACAAGATGGAGAGGCGCACCCTCATCGCCGCCTATAAATATTATTGTGGCAAGGATCTCAACGACGCCCACAGCGCCCTGGCCGACACACGCGCGACCTACGAGGTACTGCAGGCTCAGCTGGATATGTATCCTAACGACCTGAAGAACGACATGGACTTCCTCTCCGATTTCTCCACAATGGACCACAACGTCGATCTGGCCGGACGGTTCGTATATGACGAGAAAGGAAACGAGGTGGTTAACTTTGGCAAATACAAAGGGAAGAGCGTACGCGAAGTACTGATGCGCGACCCAGGCTACTACGGATGGATTATCCAGAGCGACTTCACCCTGAACACCAAGCAGACACTCACGCGACTGAAACTGAAATATGCTGGAAGGTAAACACATCGTGCTGGGCATCACCGGCAGCATCGCAGCCTACAAAGCATGCCTCATCATCCGCTCCCTCATACGGCGCGGTGCCGAGGTACAGGTGGTCATCACGCCAGCCGGAAAAGAATTCATCACGCCGCTCACGCTAAGCACACTGACCCAGAAGCCCGTGGTCAGCGAATTCTTTGACCGCCGCGACGGCTCGTGGAACTCCCATGTCAGCCTGGGACTATGGGCTGATGCCATGCTCATCGCGCCTGCTACGGCAAGCACCATCGGCAAGATGGCTCACGGCATTGCAGACAACATGCTGCTCACCACTTACCTTAGCATGAAGGCCCCCGTCTTCGTGGCGCCTGCTATGGACCTCGACATGTATGCCCACCCTACCACACAAGCCAACTTAAAGACACTCTCCGGGTATGGGAACCACATCATCGAACCCGCCTCGGGCCAGCTGGCCAGCGGACTCGAGGGCAAGGGCCGCATGGAAGACCCCGAGACAATCGTTCAGGTGCTGGACGACTTCTTCGCTCCGACCAAGGATCTCGACGGACGACGTATCTTGATTACAGCCGGCCCGACATACGAGAAAATAGACCCAGTACGCTTCATCGGCAACTACAGCAGCGGCCGCATGGGCTTTGCACTGGCCGAGGAATGCGCCCGCCGCGGTGCCCATGTGGAAATGGTATGCGGCCCCGTGTCGATGACGACAAAGAATCCCGGCATCGTACGCACCGATGTGGAGAGCGCTGCCGAAATGTACGAGGCCGCCACGCAGCACTTTTCGGAAACGGATGCAGCCATACTCTGCGCCGCAGTGGCCGATTTCACACCAGCCGCCACCGCACAGACCAAAATTAAGCGCGAAGGCGACCAGCTCACGCTGACACTCAATCCCACACGCGACATCGCACGTGCCCTCGGAGAACAGAAACGCGCGGAACAAGTGCTGGTAGGCTTCGCCCTGGAAACCGACCACGAACAGGCACACGCACAAGAAAAACTGCGCAAGAAGAATCTCGACCTCATCGTCCTCAACAGTCTGCGCGACGAGGGAGCAGGATTCCGCCATGCGACAAACAAGGTAACGCTCATCGACGAACACAGCGTAACACCCTTCCCGCTGAAGACGAAGGAAGCCGTGGCTCGAGACATCGTAAACCGTTTAGTACAGATATTGGATGAAAAACATTAGACTTTCCCTCCTCATCCCGCTCCTCTGCCTCTTCGGGACAACGAAGATGCAGGCTCAGGAATTGAAAGCCCGAGTGACCATCAACCATTCACAGGTATCGGAAACCAAGGTGGACGTGTTCGATGCCCTGGAAAAGAAAATGACCGAGTTTCTCAACGACCACGCCTGGACTGAGATTAAGTTCCGCGAGAACGAAAAGATCCAATGCAATTTCCACCTGACAGTGAACACCTACAGCGACACGGACAATTCCTTTACATGCACGCTCCTGCTGACAGCCAACCGTCCTGTGTGGGGCAGCAATTACATGACCACATCCTATTCCGTGCGCGATGCACAGTTCAACTTCACGTTCCGCGAAGCAGACCAACTGGAATACAATCCCACGAACATCGACAACAATCTGGTGGCCCTCATGGCCTATTATGCCTATGTCATCATTGGAATGGACCTCGACACAATGGCTCTTATGGGAGGAACCGAAGTGTTGCAAATTGCCGAGGACATCGTCAGTGCAGGCCAGAACCTGGATTTCCCTGGATGGAAGGCATTCGACGACAGCAAGAATCGGTTCGGACTACTGAACGACTACATGGACGGCTCGATGGAGAGTATGCGCAAACTGCGCTATGAATACCATCGAAACGGCCTCGACCAAATGGCCGAAAAACCCGACGAAGCACGCACCGCCATTGCCGAATCGCTGGAACTGCTCGATGAAGCCCATCATGCGAAGAACATGAGCCAGGTGCCGCAACTCTTCACGGAATATAAGCGGGAGGAACTCATCAACATCCTCTCAAAAGCTACCAAGGAAGAGAAAGAACGTGCCTACGAGATACTCTTTGCCATAGATGCCTCGCAGAACGAAGCCTGGCAGAAAATCAAGAAATAAAGCTGTATGCTGCGCCATCTGTACATTCGGAACTATGCGCTGATTGAGGAACTCGACTTGGACATGCAGGACGGCTTCTCGGTCATCACAGGCGAGACAGGCGCCGGAAAATCCATTCTGCTGGGCGCCATCTCACTCCTCACGGGCCAACGGGCTGACAGTCAAAGCATCAAGGAGGGAGCAAACAAATGTGTCGTGGAAGCAGAATTCGACATCCACGAGTACGGCCTGAAGCCTTTCTTCGAAGAAAACGGCTTTGACTTTGACCCCGATGCATGCACCGTTCGCCGCGAACTGACGGCTGCCGGCAAGAGTCGTGCCTTCATCAACGACTCACCCGCCACACTCGTTCAGCTCAAAGAACTGGGAGCCCACCTCATCGACATCCATTCGCAACACCAGAACCTGCTGCTGAGCAACGAAGGGTTCCAGCTGCATGTGCTCGACACCATGGCCGAAGACTCGCCCATTCTGACAGCCTACCAGCAGGCCTACCATATATATATAGGTAAAGAGAAACGACTGAGCGAAGCCATCAAGGTGGCGGCAGAGAGCAAGGCAGAAGAGGACTATCTGTCCTTTCAGGTACAACAGCTGCACGAACTTGCACCAGAGGAGGGCGAGGATAAAGAACTGGAGGAAGAGCAGAACTGCCTGGCCCATGCCGAAGAAATCAAAGGGGCACTGTATCAAGCAGGACAAATACTCGATGGCACAGACGACATCGAAGGAATCGTTGCCCTTACGCGTCAGACGCAACACATCCTGCAAGACCTGGCACACGTATATCCCCAAGCCGAATCACTCTCCGAACGGCTCGAATCAATGTATATCGAGTTGAAAGACATCAGCCAGGAGATTGACAGCCAAGCCGAGAATGTAGAATACGACCCACAACGACTCGACGAGATAAACACTCGGCTGGACCGCCTCTATACGCTGGAAAAGAAACACGGTGCCGGCAATGCCGACGAACTCGTCGCCCTGATGCACGAATTGGAAGCCAGGCTCGACCTTATCACAAACTCAGATGAAATGATTGCCGAGCTGAAACGCGAGCGCGATGACGCCAAGCAAACGCTCATGCAACACGCTGCTGCACTCACAGCTTCGCGTAGCAAGGCCATTGACGCCGTACAGCACGAAATCAGGGAAAGCCTGCTGTCACTCGGCATGCCACACGCGGCATTCCTCGTCCAGCTCAGCCCACTGCCATCCCCGACAGCAGAGGGCAACGACCGCGTCACCTTCCTCTTCGCCGCAAACAAAAACGCATCGCTGCGCCCAATTGCCGAAGTGGCCAGCGGCGGCGAGACTTCGCGTGTGATGCTTGCCATCAAAGCCATGACAAGCCAACGTGCACAGCTGCCCACAATTATCTTCGACGAGATAGACACCGGCGTGAGCGGACGCATTGCCGAATCCATGGCACATATCATGCGACGCATGGGCGGACAGCAAAGCGGACGCCAGGTCATCGCCATCACCCATCTGCCACAGATAGCAGCCTGTGGCCAGACACACTACTGCGTCTATAAAGAAGACACCGCCTTGCACACCGTGAGCCACATCAAGCGGCTCTCCGACGAGGAACGCGTGACGGAGATTGCCCACATGCTCAGCGGTAATAACGTTACCGAGGCTGCCATAGACAACGCAAGACAATTGCTCAACGAACGATGAAACAGACACTCTATATCCTCACATTGATCTTCGGCACATGCCTCGGCATACATGCCAAGACGCCTAAGTTTCTGACGAAAGCCCGTCAGGCACAGGTGAGCATAATAGCTCAGGATGCCGAAGGGAACCTCCATGAAGGGCAAGGACTGCTTCTGAATGCCCAGGGCGAAGTAATCACAGAGTACGACATACTGAAAGGCGCCGTCAAGGCCACAGTCATCGACTGCAAGGGAGAGGAATATCCCGTGAGATATCTCTGTGGAGCGAGCAGCATGTACAACATTGCAAAACTGGCCATCGAACCGGGAAAGAACAAACTGTACACACTGGAAATCATGCCAGATTCGCTGAATGAAGGAACGCAAGTCTATGTGCTGCCCAATGTAAAGGCCGACAAGAAAGCACTCGCCATCACCGATACCATTATAAAGCACAGCAAGTTTCGCGAGACATATCACTACTATACCCTGACGAACCAGGCCGGAGAAAGGCACGCATGCAGCCCCATGCTGAATGGCGAGGGACTTCTGGCTGGTCTCGTACAGCTGCCCACAAAGAGCGGGGACAACGCTTATGCCATCGACATACACTTTGGTGCCGACCTGACAATCACAAGCCTCGATGCCAACAATACCGACTTGCGCAGTATCCGGCTGCCCAAACGACTGCCCGAAGGCGAAGAAGCAGCCGCCACCTTCATCTACCTTGCCGGTACGAAGGACACGGCTCAATATGCGGCCTATGTGGACGAGTTCATACGCCTCTATCCGCAAAGCGCTACAGGATATACCATGAAGGGCGAGTACCTGGCTGCAGCCAACCGATACGAGGAAGCCGAAAAGGCCTATGAAGACGGTCTGGCACAAGACAGCACACACAAGGACGAGCTGCACTTCTCGCTGGCAAAGACCATCTATGCACTGAACTTCACGCCAAAATACGAGACCTACAAGGACTGGACATTGGACAAGGCGGCAGCCGAGGCTGCCGAGGCCTATGCCATCAAGCCACTGGACATCTACATGAACCAGCAGGCCCACAGCCTATATGCGGCAAAAAAATACAGCGAGGCGGAAAAACACTTCCTGAGCCTCACCAAAACAGGCATGCGCAGCCCCGACCTCTTCCTATACGTGGCTCAGTGCCGGCAGATGCAGCAGGCACCGATAGATGACATCCTGGCCATGCAGGACAGTGCCGTAAACTGCTTCCCAAAACCATACCCTGCGGAGGCAGCCAACGCCCTGCTCATGCGAGGCATCAGTAAGGCAAAGGCCGAAAAATACCGCGAGGCGGTAGCGGACTACAACGAATACGAACATCTGATGGGCGGACGCTTGACATCGAACTTCTATTACGAGCGCGAGCAGATAGAAATTAAATGCCGCATGTACCCCGCAGCGATGAATGACATCGAACGCGCCATCCGCCTCAGCCCGCGTGAGCCCTTGCTCTATGCCGAATGTGCGGCGCTCAACTACCGTGTGGGAGAGGTGGACGAAGCCATCCGCTATGCCATTGAGGCCACACAAATCGATCCGGAATTCCCAGACCCGTATCGCATCCTAGGTGTTTGCTACAGCCAGAAAGGCGAGACGCAGAAGGCAAGGGAATGCCTCGAAAAGGCTATCGCATTGGGCGACACGATGGCAAAGGGGGTGCTGGAGAAACTGAAATAGCGAGCCATGAACAGTGTAATGAGTCAAACCGTCAAGTCGTACATCGCGCAGCACAATATGCTGCGAGAGAAGGCCAGAGTGGTCGTGGGCCTAAGCGGAGGTGCCGACTCGGTGGCTCTTTTGCTTGTCATGCGCGATTTGGGTTACACAGTCTATGCCGTCCACTGCAACTTTCACCTGCGCGGCGACGAGTCCAAGCGCGACGAGCGTTTCGTCACCGAACTGTGCCAGAGGCTGAATGTACCGCTCGACGTGAAACACTTTGACACACGCATGTATGCCCGGCTCCACCACATCAGCATTGAAATGGCTGCACGCGACCTGCGATACAAATACTTTGAGAAGGTGCGGGCCGAACTGGAATATAAAGCCATTGCCGTGGCCCATCATAAGGATGACCAGGCCGAAACACTCTTGCTGAACATCATCCGAGGCACAGGCATACGTGGCCTGACGGGCATGCACCCCGCAAACGGGCGCATCATTCGCCCGCTGCTATGTGTGACACGGAAGGAAATACTCAGATATCTGGAGGATAAGCACCAGGAATACATCACCGACAGCACGAACAAGGAACGCGACGCGCTGCGCAACAGGGTGCGCCTCGACCTGATTCCCATGCTGAAGGAGGATTTCAACCCACAGATAGTCGATATGCTGGGCCGCCTCTGCGAGAACATGCAAGAGAGCATTGTCGCCTATAAGTACGGTGTAGAAAAACAGTTCCAGGAATATGACGTCCACGAGCACCGCCTGCGGCTGAATGTCAAGCCGAAAGACCCCAATCTGCCCGTCATTCTGCACGAATGGCTTCAAGGCAAGGGGTTTACACGCAGCCAGGAGAAGCAGATGCTGACCAGCAAAGGCGAGTCGGGCCGCCATTGGACGAGCGGCACCCATGTCGTGTTCTGCGATAAAAACACTCTGACACTTCTGCCCATCGACTTCGCCCCGGAGCCTCCCAGACTGAAGCAGGAAACCGTAGAAAAGATAGAAGACACCTCGCCCAATGTGGCATACTTCGATGCCGACGAACTCACCTATCCCCTCACCATCCGTCCTGTACAGCCAGGCGACAAGATGTTGCCATTTGGCGAACATGCTTCACGCGAGATAAGGGCAATCCTAAAGAAGACACCCTTGTCGCAGGTGGCCAGGAAATATGCCTGGGTGGTATGTCATGGGAGCGAGATTATATGGCTCGTGGGCGTGCGGGCCACCAATCACTATCGCGTCAGCTACAAGACCAAGAACATCATAAAGCTTAGCGTCAGCGACCCAGGCTTCCTTCCCGACGGTCTGAAGACCTACGTTGATTGACACACATTATTGCCATGAGTATCATTAAATGTCCCAAATGCCAGCACGACATTTCCAGCATGGTCCGCACATGCCCCCATTGTGCAACGCCCATTGCCGGAAACCTCGTACGCTGCGAGTACTGTAAGACCTATACGCTATACGAATACGCAACCTGTCCCACATGTGGCAAACCGCTGCCAGAGCGTCCCGCGACAGAGGACGAGGTCACCGCAGGCACAACGCCCCCAACACCCCCGACGAGGAAGAAGAAACGTCGTCGCAAATGGGGATGTCTGCTTCGCATGGTGCTCTTCCTGCTCATTGCAGGAGCCGCAGGAGCCGGATACTACTATTGGCAGCAATATAGCCTTCGGCAAAAGGAGGAAGCCGACTTTGCCTTGCTTGCCGACGTCACCAATCCCCAGTTCTATGCCCAGTTCCTGGAAGAGCATCCAGCCAGCCCCCACGCCGACGAAGTGCGCCGCCGCATGGAGCAGCTCCAAGCTGAGGCCAAGGAGTGGGACGAGGTGCTCCGAGAGAAGAAGCGCATCAGCCTACTACGCTTCCAGCAGCAGCATCCCCACTCGCTCCATGCCCGCGAATGCCGCGACATGATTGACTCCATCGACTGGGACGATGCCGTGAACATCTGGACCGTCGAGGCCATGCAAGACTACCTGGCCAACCACCCCGACGGCCTCTTCGCCGCCGAGGCCTCGGACATGCTCAACAAGATTAGCCAGGCACGCATCACTCCCGAGGAACGCAGCGTGGTGCGAGGCATTTACAACGACTTCTTCACCCGTGGCATGGCCCGCCAGGACAGCGCCTGCATCGCCGAGGTCATCCCAGACACCATGATACGATTCTGCGCCACGCCCGCTGCGCGCCCCAACCAGATTCTCTCCTTCACGCGCGAAAAAATGAGACCCGACGTCATCGGCGTACACTATCTCATAGACCCCGACATGCGCATGCGCCGAGAGACGCTCGAGGACGGCACACTGGGCCTGGCCGTGGACTTCAACCTGGAGGAGACAGTGAGCTGTGCCGATGCCAGCGTCTCCAGCTTCCACACATACCGGGTGACATCGCTGATGAACGCAGAACGCAAGATTGTCCAGATGAATATCCGCCCCTGAGATGAGCGAGACGCATCGCGAAATCCTACGGTTGGCACTGCCCTCTGTGGCAGCAAATATCACCGTGCCGCTGCTCGGGTTGGTGGACACCACCATTGTGGGCCACCTGGGACGGGCAGAATACATCGCCGCCATCGCCGTCGGCACCACAATTTTCAACATGTCCTACTGGCTCCTGGCCTTCCTTCGAATGGGAACCACCGGATTGGTGGCACAGGCCGTGGGACAGTTCCGCTCGCGGGAAGGGCAGTCAGGAAAAGCGTTGCTTAGCGCCCCACTACAGACCCCACACTCCATCCTGTGCCACGCCCTACTGCTCGCCCTCGCTCTGAGCCTTCTGCTCCTGCTCGCCCGCTCCCCCATCCTGCGCCTTTCCCTATGGCTAATGCCGGCCGAGGCCGAGACAGCCCGGTTCGTGGCCCAGTACTTCCATATCTGCATTTGGGGAGCTCCCGCCATGCTGTCGCTGTTTGTACTGAACGGATGGTTCATCGGCTGCCAGGATACACGCTCGCCCATGTGGGTAGCCATCGGGCAGAACGTGCTGAACATCATACTGAGCCTATGGCTTGTCTTCGGCCAGGGATGGAAGATCGAGGGTGTGGCCGTGGGCACGCTCGCCGCACAGTGGTGCGCCCTCGGGCTGGCTCTGATGCTGGCCTGGCGTAAGGGCGAAGCGTGGAGAACGAGCGACCGGGAATTGCGGGCAGCACAGCGTCCACCGTGCGCCGTTTCCCGCTCAGCCAGTCCGCTCCACCGTCTGCATTCCCTGTTTGCGGCTTTCCCCTCACGCTTCTTCCGCGTGAACCGCGACATCTTCCTGCGCACGCTCTGTCTGGTGGCCGTCACCGTCTGCTTCACCTCGGCCGGTACCCGACTGGGAGGCACCACGCTGGCCGCCAACGCTCTGCTGATGCAGCTGTTCATCCTCTACTCTTATTTTACCGACGGGCTGGCCAATGCCGCCGAAGCGCTCAGCGGCAAATATGCCGGAGCCCGCAACCATGAGATGCTGCGCCATACCGTGCGCTGCCTGTTCGTACAGGGAGCCGTCGTGGCAGCAGCCTTCAGTCTACTCTATCTGTGTGGCGGGAGGCTCATCCTGCGCCTGCTCACCGACCGCCACGACGTCATCGTCCTCGCCGCCAGCTATCTGCCATGGACGGTAGCCATTCCCATCATCGCTCTGCAGGCCATGGTGTGGGACGGCGTGTTCATCGGTCTGACATGGACGCGCCAGATGCTGCTGAGCATGTTTGCTGCCGCTTGCGTCTTTTTCGACCTGAGCCAAGCCATGCCCCATCTGATGCCCGCCAACCACGCCCTGTGGCTCGCCTTCGATGCCTACCTCCTAACACGCGGCGTCATGCAAACCCTCTTCGTATACCGCGCAGGGCATATATGAACTGAAATCAAAACATAGCATAATATGAACTTTACAGGAATTCTCCTCGGCCTATGTTCCTTCCTGGTCATAGGCATTTTCCATCCCTTGGTCATCAAGGCTGAATACCACTTCGGCCGACGCTCATGGTGGGCGTTTCTCATCATGGGGCTTATCTTCATGGCGCTAAGCCTGGCGTGTCGGAACCAGTTTCTCAGCATTCTCTTTGGTGTGACGGCCTTCTCGGCCTTCTGGGGCATCGGCGAAGTCTTTGCACAGCACCGCAGAGTGAAGCGAGGATGGTTCCCCATGAACCCCAAGCGAAAGGCCGACTACGAATAGACGATGAGGGAGGGAAAGCGCTCCCCCCACGACCGTCACGAAAAACAGTGGCAGGCCACCAAGTCACTCGTGGCACTCCACCAAACCGGTGGTGGCACTCCACCAAACCAGCGGTGGTACTACCTCCGGTTTTCTTTGGAACTACAGCAAGCTCCTCCCGGAACTACAGCAAGTATTTCCCCGAACTACAGCAAGTATTTCCCCGAGCTACAGCAAGTATTTTGCGGCATGCCATTTGATCGCCGATGAATGTAGCCCAAACGACATCCAAGCTCCAAGGATACAAACGAGGGAGGCTTGCCGTTACGG
>Ga0310695_10013380_pt1 | contig 11292 bp, 4 predicted proteins | sample RumenRJG_04DNA_FD_203882 | JGI IMG/M metagenome (GOLD analysis project Ga0310695, IMG submission 203882) | Bovine rumen microbial communities from Lethbridge, Alberta, Canada - RJG_04 (v2) (version 2) | ecosystem: Host-associated > Mammals > Digestive system > Stomach > Rumen | place: Canada... | reverse complement strand
TCTGATGGTCTTACTAGCGATATGTGTAGAATTCTCTATCACGATGCTTAAACTGCTTAGCTTCGAATACATATGATTTAAGATGGCTTACATGATAAAATCCACAATCTTTGCAGTAATATTTTCTCGTAGGTTTATATTTCTTTCCTACACCCCAGCTGTTGTAATTATGGCGTTTACATGCGTTTACAATGGTTCCAGCTTCCCTTTCGGTATAGCAAATTTTGCGCTCCTGGAAACAAATAATGTCATTCTGATTCTGGTCTTTCATATCAATCCTCCTGATACTATAACTAGTACCAGAAGGATGAGGAGTTGATATTTTTTTGGAAAAAAAATTTGATTATTTTTTATTCGTCGTCTGATTCAGTTGTATCTTCATCATCATCCGGATTTTCGGATGTTGCACTTTCGATTCGTGGCATCTCTGTGGATTTTTCACCATCGAGCCACAAGAGGAGATAATCCAGGAAGCTGTTATTATCATCAGAATCGGAAGAAGTAAATTTAATTTGTCTTGCATACAGTTCTTTGCTGCTGTCTGGATTCGCCCATTCTGATTTTCTTAACCATGCATGAATTTCTTCAATCTTCGAAATAGTCTTTTTGATTTCAGGACTGAAAGGAGAAAACAATTCCTGATATTCTGCACCTGACTGTCTTGAACGAATCAATGCACATAGTAATTCAAAATGTGAACGAAGAGGACTTAACAATCTGTTTGAAAGTTTTTTACCTTCGCTTTGTAATGCTTTAAGCTGTTTGTATTCCTGATCTACGGCGTAAGAAACAATATCAAAAAGCAGCTTCATTTTTTCAACTGGAATTTCCTGCAGCAGCTGCTCGTTACGCCATAATGCTATAGTGAGAATCTGGAGCTTAAATGAACATACTTCATATTCTATATTTCTATTCACATCAAGAGCCCATTCAAAAACTTTTTTCTGAATATCAGATTCTGCATTATCAATAAAATATCCAAACTGGAAAACCTGGAGATCTTTATCCCTCCATCTTTCAGGAACTTCGAACTTTTGATTTAATTTGTTCAGAATAAAAGCTTCTGAGACACTCTTTCCATCTTCATGCATTAAACAGGCTAATAACATTAATTCATTCCATAAAGTTGGAATTTGTTTTATCTCTTCATTTGAAAGAAGCTGCTCAAGAGCTTTCTGTGCATTCTTCATTGTATCAAGCAATTCTGCAGGGGCATCTTCGTCCTGCGTAATTGTTCTTCGGTTATTCCAGATTTGCATTGCAGGAAATCTAAATAAACCTGGTAATCCCTTAAATATAACTCCTGCAAGAGACTTTCCACCTGTCAGACCATTTGCTATATAGTAATTATTTGTACCTTTTCTTAGATTTATCGAAAATGAGATCTCTGTATTTCCAGCTCGAACCAGATCCTTTACTCTATTTGGAGAAAGAAGGGCTGTCTTATTATTGTCTAAATGAATCTTATAATATCGTTTTTCTTCAAAAAGAATTACATCTCTTTCTCTGCACAAATCTGTATTAATTGTATAGCGGGCAAATTCTTTTGCTTCAAATTTTTCATCGGCACAGAATTTCTGAAGTTCATCAATATATCTCAAATTACGATTTGTCCAGTCAACAAGATTATTTATTTTCTTTGTCTTTACGTTTTCCCAACTGATAAATTCTTTCCACTTTCTTAAAGGTGGGAAATTTGGAACAGGGAATGATGCTTCATCTATCTTTTTCCATTCTACCTTTGCACGAATAAAACTTGATGAAGAAACCGGGACAAAATACAAATCGAAAGGCTGTTCTTTTCCATAGGTATAGTTCATCTGTAATTTACATGTAACGTTTTCCTTCAGTGGAAAGGCTGAATTACTTAAATAAGCTTCATATTTCAATGCAGAGGAATTTTCCCCGTCTCCACGAACTAATCTGAAATGATATTCAGGCACATTTTTGTTAAGTGTGAACTCTCTCGAGATATTCAGTTCCTGAGCACGTCCTCTTACAGGCAAAACTGTTTTTCCATTTGTAAGACTGATAAAATCTCTCATTCCATTCTGGATTACACTCATCTGAAGATTTGGAAGATGTTCTATCCACATAGGAATATCTTTTACCTTTTCCTGGATATGTGCGAAAAAGGCTGCTCCTTCAGAAGCTTCAAATGCCCTGTTGAAGAATAACCAGTTTTCAGCCGGAAGTTCCAGGCGGGCTTTTTCAATTGATTTCTGTCCGGAAATGATGACTATTTTTTTTGCCTTTTTAATTCCATCTGTTTCTGAAACTGTGTTCTTTATATAATCCATCACTTTGGAAGGTTCATAGTTTTCTATGATAACCGAAGGATGATGTTCCCATCTGATTCCATAAGGAATTTCAGGATAATCACTCAGTTTAATTATTCTCTGATTACTCAATTCAAAAGAGGTTCTAACTTGTATTGGAGTAATAGAGAACAAGGAATTATCATTACTCTTTTCTATTACAAAAACAAAATCGTTCTCATCTAAAGAAAGATTTTTGAACTCTTCACTTTTGTGAAAAGCAAACACCGTACCAATACTTTTTGGCAGAGGATTTGCACTTGGGAAAACTGTATTTGCAGTTGAACGGATTCTGCTTAATGAAAATTCTTCCAGGTAGTCTGGCAAAAGATAATACAAAGTATTTGTGTTATAAAAATCACGAATACTATTCATGAAATCATAGGCTGCAGAAGACATTTTTTCTTCAGACAATGTCTGTTTTTCTGTGTCTAAGAAAACATCCTCGAATGAAACTGTCTCAATTGTGTAATCGTTTACTCTTTCAGAATAAGAGGCTGGAGAGTTAGATGTTTCAAGATCAATCCAGTCAGACTCTGTATTTGCTGTCCAGAATTGACGGGTTAATCGCGTAGCAAAATCACGGCTTTCAAAATTGTCTGAATTTGAAACAGAAACAGATTTATATGGGAATTCTGAAAAATTGATTGCAGTAAATTTTTGTTCTTCCTCAAAACCTGCTGGTATAGTTCTCTTTTCAGATATCTTATCTATTGTGTTAGCCAGTTTTCGGGCAACCACATCTGCATCGTCCAGGCTTAAAAGAGGCCCTGGCATTACCTTATTCTCTATAATAAGTTTATCAAAGTGAATCTCGATTTTATGCTCTTTACCTTCTTTCGAAATTACAGTGATTTTATTGCCCTTCATTTCGAGAGCATATTCTTCAGCTTCTACCCTTACACAATTATCAGATTCAAACGGAATATTGCAGATCTCAAATTTATCGTAATCAAATTTAAGTGGAGACTGTTTGATTTTACTTCCCTTATTCTGAAGATTTGAAAGTGTCTTCCAGAAAATATATACCGACAAAAGTCTGTCTATATCTTTCCAGTCATTCAGAATCATTTCATCCAGATCCAGCAGGAACTGCCAGCTTCGCCAGATTTTTCTATAATTCTTATCATGGAGAAGAATATTGTTTGGGGGAAGATTCTGCCATTTTCCAATACGGTCTGCTTCATCACTTTTCAGCCAGCGGCGGATAACGGAATAGAGTCTTGATAAAGTAGAATCTTCATTTTCCAGTTCATCAAAACACTTCTGACGTTCATCCAGAACATTTACGAGTCTTATCAGATATTTTTTAAAAAGTCGGTTTTCAAGAGTATCTGCACCCTGCTCTCTTTTTACGGCAAGAATTGTTGGCTTTACTGCAACCTTTTCTTTTACAGTTCTTCCCGGTCTTCTGGAAATCTCCATAATTCCTGCAGAGTCTATTTCACGGGCCTGATAAATATTCATTCTTTCATGAGAACGAATAATTTCATTTCTTGGACTCCCAAGAAGATATAAAAGAGAGCGTCTATTGTAAGATAAGCTTTTATATAACAAATCAAACTTATTATTCTTTATTTCCTCTAATTCTTCTTTGTTAAAAGGAATTAGTCCCGATACTTTATCCAGAAAGGATGTCATATCGGATAAAAGAGGGTCTCCGGTATTCGGATCAAATTTCAGAACCGAAAAAAGCCAGTTTCGCAGCTGAAGCAAAAGAAGAGCTTTCGGATTCTTTCCTTTGAGATAATTTAGAAATATCTGATAGTCAATAGTTCGTTTATCTTCCAGTAAGAGCATTTTATTCCCGTATAATTAGTTTGTAGAAGTCTCATTTAAATATTCAGAAGTTACCCAAAGGAACTGCCCGTCACCGAATTTGATTGCATTATCGAAATCTTTAGCAATATTCAAAGCATGGCCTGAGTTCTTGAAGGTTTCTATACTAGTTCGGATTTCATCCAAACATTTCTTCGATTCACCTCGAGTTTCAATTCCGCGAAGCTTTGGCATAATTTTCTGAACAAGCTGATCTTCAAATGCCGGGTCAATCTTTTTAGAGATTTCCTTTATAAAATCTTCGTCCGATAAATCTGCAGGACGGCAAAGGAATTCTTTTCTGACATCCGGATAGTTCCAGATGTAGTTCTCAATTGACTGCCATACACGATGTCCAATAGCACGCCCAATATTTGAAATGGACTTATTAATCTTCTCTACCAGTTCTTTATATGGTGCGATAATTTTTTCGGTTTCAAGAACCTGCTTATCATTGAGTTTAAGTTTCCATGATTCCCATGTTTTAACAGAAAGATACTTTTCTTCTGCTTTTACATCACGGTTCAAATTAAGACGGCGCTTGAATTCGTCTGGTCTAGGGAAGTTAATAACGATACCACGGTCCAATACTTTATCAGAAAGACTCTTTGTTGTTTCATCCTGATTCATGGTTCCAACCCAAAGTACATTTCTTCCCATTGGTAATGGATAAGAATCTGTACCACCTAATTTTACAGCGAGGGCTGGGAACTGAGCATCACTTTCTTCCTTTCCACGACGCTCTTCCAATTTACTTAAGAACTCTGCAAAATATTGCTCTATGTGAGCAAGGTTCATTTCGTCCAGAAGAACAATATTCATCTGATCTTTTAAGCTGCATTTATATTCATCATGATTCTCAGTTCTTTCACAATTTGGAGTCTGTGTCTGAACAAGATATTGCAACAGTGGCTGTGCTTCGAACCTACTTGATACGGTGTTATAGTAACCAAGCATTGCTTCCTGACTATCCCAGTTAGGCTGAACTGGTACATTCAGACAGTTAATTCCTCCAAATTTTGCATATAACTGAGGAAGCTCAGATTTACCTGTTCCACTGACACCAGCCAATACTGCTAAAGGTGACCATTCAGCTGTTTTCAAAGCTGTATGAAATGCCTTCAATATTCGAGGATTAAATTCAAGTCCATACTCTTTTATTTTTTTGCTTACATTATTGAACCATTCCAATTCCTGCTCAACAGATTCATTTGTTATTGCAGCAAGAGAATTATTTTCTTCTGAATCTTCTGTTTCTACTGTTGTGTTATTTGAAGAAGATGTTTCGTCATCATAATCAACATATTCATCGTCTTCATCTTCCTGAATACTTGTTTCTTCTGCTTTTTTCTCAGCAAATAAGGCTTCTTTTCGAATCTTTTCTTCTGTAAAGTTCACATGCGGGTCCATGATTGTTTTAATTTTGTCGTCTTTAGAAGTCTTTTTATCATATAAATTTCTGTAATGTTGGAGAGAGTCTGTTAATTCAGCATTATGGAGATCAAGATTCTTATTGCTCTCTTCGAGCATTTTTTTATCTCTCTCAAGAGCAGTAATGGTAAGTCTATCGTGTTCACCCAGGAACATACTATTCTTTACTTTTGAAAGTTCTTGATTTAATTCATCTCTTTGATCTGAAACTGTTTTAAGTTCAAGATCTTTCTTTGCAATCTCACTCTGAACATCTTCTGGATAAGAAGCAAGTTCCTTCTTACATTCTGCAACCTGTCTTTGAAGACTTTGCAGCTTTATAAGAATAACTTCCGGATCTTCTCCATCCAGGCGTGTTTTAATTTCATTAAAAGAATTTATCTGTGTCTCAAGATCTGCCCGTTCCTTACTAAGACGCTCATGTTCTTCTTTATAATTCTCAAGCAATGCAGTCATTTCACGAATCTTTGCATCAGCAAGTTCTTTTGCTTTTTCTTCCAGAGACTGTTCTCTATTCAAAATATTCTGTTTAGCAGCATCGAGTTTATTTTTATTTATTTCATGTTCGCGGCGTTCCTGATCTAATTCTTCCTGATCACTCTTCAGGCGATTTTCACCCTCACGAAGCTTTTTTTCCTGTTCTGCCAGAAGGTTTCGTCTTTCGAGGAGTTCGTCATCTGTTTCCTGAATTCTTTTATTTGTCTGTTCAACAAGTTTTGCTTCATGCTCTGCTTCCATCTGCTGGTGCAAAGTGTGCAGTTTTTCCCCGTATTCTTCCTGTTTTTTGAGAATTTCTTTTGAATAATTTGTAATCTTCTCTTCAATTTTTCTATCTGTTTCTGCATTGCGTTTTGCAAATCCAGATTCTGCTTCTCTCTGTTTTGGCTCAAAATCAATTTTAGCTTTATTCAGTTCGATTTCTCTTTCATCGATATCCTTTTCTCTTGCGTCTAATTTTTCTGAGATTTGTTTTTTTGCATTCTCAAACTCGCTTTTTGCAATTTCAAGATTACTTTCTTTTGTTTTCAGCATATCAGCCTGATAAGCCAGAGCTTCTGTTCTTTTCTGAAGATCCAATGCCTTTTGTTTGTCGTCCTTGTTTTTGTTAAACAATCCCATTTTATAACTCCTATTCGATGAAATTTAAAATCTCTTTGATTATATAAGTGTAGATATTTTTATAAGTTGATACTTCTGCTGAAGAATATTCTCTTACATCTTTATGTCTACGCTGTTTTAAAAGGGTATCTATATCAATGAACATCTTTGGATGTCTTGATGCAATATCCTTTAACTCACAGTCGCCAGCCAGAAGAATAAAACCAACTACAGCTGCACCCAATGTTTCACAGGCACCACATACAGCTTTATTAACTCTCTTATAATTTACCGTATTAAGAGAAGCCGGTAATACACCATCTGTCAGATAAAAACCAGCTTCTCTGCATTTGTCTGATGCATACTTTGTATTTCTCTGTTCTTTAACAGGCGGATTTACTCTTCTTAATATAGATACAATACTCTCGTCAAACAATTGTTGTATAACGGAGCAGATGCTTCCAACAATATATCTCTGTTCATCAAAACTCATGCTGCAATTTATCATTTGATTAACAATATTTGAATTTAATGAATTAATTGTAGAATTACCAAATGTTATATACAACTCCATCTTTTCATTAAAACGCTGAGTATATTTTGCAGAGAATTTCTCATAATCAACATCCTGGATTCTAAAGCCGGAAATTGCTTTAATATCATCTTCCAGTTCAGGACAAAGTATTGCTGAATAACTGAAAATCAGATTCAAATATCTTGAAACAATTTCGTATTTTATTTCATTTGCAGCAAGGCCCGGCCCATGAGCTATATATGTCTTATCGCGCAGCTCTTTCAATGATAATAATTGAGAAATAAAATCCGGATGTTTTTCACAAAGATAATCCAGCGGAGTATCATCCTGCGAATTAGCATAAGCGAGCATAAGGCATAAGAGTGGTGCAAATTCTGACTGACCTCCCTCTCTCATCTCCTTAATTTTTCCCTTATAAACTTTTAAGGATTGCTTTTCCTGTTCTGTTAATTCAAAATAAAGAGCTTCTGCCAGAGGATAATACAAAACAGTGCTGGAGTCTATAGTTTCTGATTCAGAAAGTCTTTGCTTATTCAACTTTCTGGCTTCCTCATCAGCAGCTCTTATTATACTATCTTCTTCATTTGTATCATGACTATTCTGATAGTGCAGCTTCATCACATCTTCAAAAGCAGAATATAAATCATAAATGATTTGTTCTCCTTTTCTTTGAATTTCCTGACGCTCTGTTACCCCTTCTTTTATGTTCAAATTCTTTATTGATTCAATTTTCTTATATGTTTCAAATAAAGCTTTCGACACACCCGGATATTTAAATCCTGGAACATCACTTTTTGATTCCTCATTTTCAGCATCCTGTCTTACTTTTCCATTTTCAACTATCTTATTTAGCCATGGATTTTTTTCACTATCTGCTTTCCGAATGAAATATGTATAAACATCTGATATTCCTGTACCAGTAACATCAGTTGAATATATGTCTCCCGCAGTAGTTGCAAAAGCGCTTGTTGCAACCAGTACGAGTTCCTTTGTTTTAATTTCTGCCTTATTCGAGGATTTTTTCAAAGGGATTTTATCTTCCTCATCAGCAAATTTATTAAATCGTCTTATAGCTCGTAAAATCAAAGCAGGCTCGGTTTTTGTGTGCATATTTCTTTCTATGATGTCCAGGGATTCTGGAAAAACCAGGTCAGCTTTTGAATCTGTATTTCCGGGAAGAAAATATCTGACATATGGAGAATTTTCTTTTCCTGGAAAAATTCCTTTTATAGAATTCAAAGGTGGATTTACTTCTGCATAATCAAGAAGTCTTCCTGAAATTAAGTCTTTCAAAATACAAACAACAATAGGTTCTGAATTCTGGTCTGATAATACTTTATGTAAACATTCACTTCCGTTTTCTGTGATTTCGAAAGTTCCAGGCTCCAGAAGACTTTTAGAAACCAATCTGTTTTGAATGAATTCAATTATTTCGGGTGACATCTTCATATTAGATGACACTTCCGCTGTTGTTGTAATTTTACATTCAGCCAGTCCCAGCACTGTTCTTTCAAAAACATCCAGGAGCATTTTTGATGACTGAACTTCAACTCTATATAAAGCACAGGGCCATAATAATTTTGTGACTGTGTTTTTAACTACCGGAAACGCTGATTTAGCTGAGCGATCATCATTATGAATTATTTTCTGAAACTTTTCTCTGTAATAATCGACAAAAAGATTTTCTTTATTTTCCATAATTAAACTCCCACTCCACTAATTACATCTTTAGCATTGATTACTTTGCCATACTCATTGTTCTCGCAGAGCTCAATGAAAGCATTTAGTTCTGGCACTGCTGTTTTCGCAATATCGCTGGTAAACAATTTTTTATCTCCGGTAACTACAAGAACCTTTTTCTCACGGCTCATACTTACACATAATCGATTTTTAGACATAAGAAAGCCGAAAAGACGCTGCTGCTCTTTGTCGCCCTCTTCTGAATCTCTCAGATATTTGTTATAAGCACTTGTGAAAATTTTCTCAGAAGTACTTCGAACAGCACACAGAATAACTGCATCAAATTCCATACCCTGGAAGGCATCTACAGTTCCTATCCTGATTCTTTCTTTCAATTCCATCTTTTCACCAAATTCATTTTCTTCAGACTTTTTGCCCGATTCAACAAATTTGTATTCATCAAGAAAGTCGCCATTCTTATTACATATTCCGAGGTTATGTAATTCCTTGTTTATTTCTGCACATTGAGCAGAATAAAAACTGATTATTCCAAATGTTTTCTCTTTTTCTTTATCACTATCAAGCCATTCTTTCAGCATCTTAGCAGCAACTCTGGCTTCTGCCGTTCTATAATGGCTTTTCGCATTATTCTTTTGTTCTTTATAATCTCCCTCATCATTAGGTACATCACACCAGACTGCAGCCTTTCCGCTGACAAAGGGTAAAGTATGCTTAAAATTTTCTGGTCCCATAGGGGAATCAAATCCTTCGTTATGAGGTTTATAGAAGCATTCACTTACAAAATTTCCCAATACCGGATGCATGCGGTATTGTTTATCCAGAGTTATCTTTTTACTTACATCCAGCTGATTAAATAATCTTTCAAAAGTACTTTCATTCAAATATGCAATTTCTTCTTTGTTTGCCGTTGCTTCTTCCAGATGTCTTTCAATTTGCTGATCTACCTGCTGCGGTAACTGTCTCTGATCACCAACAAGGATAATGTGTTTTCCTTTTGCTAAAGGAATCATTAAATCAGGAGGAGCAACACGGGCAGCTTCATCTACAATTACATATTCATAAGGAGTTTCTCCAGTTTCTATTGTATCTAATTCCATGCCTTTTCTTGCCCTGGATATTTCACTTCCTTCAACCTGCTGTACTGTTGCTGCAAAAACTGGATTATATTCCAGAAGCGTATTCCATACTCCTTCCGGATTTGTTCTGAGTTCACTAATAAAATTTGATAATACAGCATTCTTCTTTTCTGCAGGATCTAAAGGATTGTTCTTTATTCTTTCCGTTACTTCATCAAGAATCTGATTAATTGCAAGGTTTTCTTTGCTTACACGGAAATCGATAGCCGGCAGATATTCATCAATAAGAAGTTCTTTATATTCATCAAGCTCTTCCAGAAAATCAAGAGGAGCTTCAGGCACCCAGCGGCAGGCTTTTTCAAGTACTGATGAAAGGGACTCTCCGTTTTCCTTCAGGATGTCTGCTAATTCTAAGGCTCTGTATACTCCATCATCCTTAAAAGAAATTTCGTCTGTTCTAAGAGAATATAGGGAACTAAGAATCTGTTCAGTTGAAAAAGAATTTTCCGACTTGTTAGTGTCATCTAACAATGCATCAACTCTATCTATAATTGATTCCGTTACAAATCTAGGAGAAAGATTTTTTATTCCCATCAGCAATTTTCTTTCCATCTCCTGTGACGGAGATTTATGATAATCCATGAATAAACTCTGTAGGTTATATAAATCCATTGATGATTCAATTGCTGGATTTGTTTTTTCAATTTCGTCAGCTTTCTTTATACTCCATTGAATAATACGCTCTTCAGTATTTGATAAACTGTATTCATCTTCTTCCCCGGAATGACCAAACTTAATTGATGGAAGAGAATTCACCGACAGTCTGCGGTTAATATTATTTACAGCATCATGCTGAAGACTGGTTACCAGTATTTTTCCGGCAATTCTATTTCCTTTCTGGAAATCTTCATTGAGAGCTTCAATGATTGCACAAATTACGGTTGTTTTTCCTGTTCCTGGTGGTCCCTGAATAATTGTCACATCAGGACTATTCAAGGCAAGAGACACTGCTTTTGCCTGATTAACAGTCGGCTCGTGTTCAAATATTTTAGTTTGAACCTTAGCAGACATTTTTTTCTGACTGCGATTAATTCCAGGAACCGAAAGACTTGCAGATTCCTTTCCGTCAAGAATTAAAGCTAAACCGCTGATCTGACTTTTTCCCTGAACAATATTTTGTCGGGCACGGCGTCTTCTTTCTACCTGAATCTGATCACCGAAAATTGAAAGAACAATAAATAAATCTCCATTGTCTCCTCGTTTTGGCACAGTTCCTGCTTTTACACTATTTTTAGTCTGAATATCAATGTAATCA
>Ga0310695_10013379_pt1 | contig 11294 bp, 23 predicted proteins | sample RumenRJG_04DNA_FD_203882 | JGI IMG/M metagenome (GOLD analysis project Ga0310695, IMG submission 203882) | Bovine rumen microbial communities from Lethbridge, Alberta, Canada - RJG_04 (v2) (version 2) | ecosystem: Host-associated > Mammals > Digestive system > Stomach > Rumen | place: Canada... | reverse complement strand
TAAGCTATTGTAAGTGGCTGCCACAGCCATCAACTAAAATCAAATTTTAAAAAAAATTTTTTCTTCAAATACATCAAAATACCTCTCAGAACCAGGTCGTAAGACCTGGTTTTTTCGTATACGTATATAATAAAAAAAAGACAGGTCATAAGACCTGTCTTTCGTATACGTTTTTACGTACATTAGGCGAGCTTGTAGCCCTTCTGTGTGCCCTTACCAGCAACCTTGATGTCTGCGACGACCGCTTCGCCCATTGCTACGGCTACCTTAGCGATTGCAGTAGCTTTCTGAGGCTTTACACCCATCTTCTCACCGATTGTGGAAGCTGTCATGTACTCAGTTCCCAGAACCTCAGCTACCAGCTGCTTTGCAAGTTCTGCATTCTCCAGAGCCTTCTTAGATGGCTTCTCTCTGCGCTTAGCGTTTGCGGCGTCCTTCGCATCAATCATAGCCTGCGCCTTAGCGATAACTTCCTCGTTGATTGTTCCGTTTACGATTGCTGTAAGCATTTCTCTCTCTGTCATTTTAATTCTCTCTTTCTCCGACTTGGGCAATCGGTGCCAGTTACTTTGAATTGTTTGAGAGGTTACTTCTCTCTCTTTCATCTTACATATATATTATAGCAGGATTTTTAAAACTTTTCAAATTATTTGTTTTAAACTCCCGCGCGAGGGCGAAGCTTTTATTTATCTTCTCTCCTCACTTTCTATATATATTATATAAGAATTTTGAGTTATTTTCAAATTTTTAGTTGTCCTTTCCAGCTCGCTTTCCGTCACTGGAGGGAGGTCTAACAATTTATTTTTGTTTCCTCTCTTTATCTTACATATATATTATATTAGAATTTTGTGATTTTTTCAAATTATTAGTTAAATTAAAATTGTTGCGCCCTGAAAATTTGATTTTTTTTGTCAAATTTTGCGGCGGCCACCGTCAGGAATGAATCGCAGCTCTTTCGCAGCTCCCATCGCAGCTCCTTGCGCGTTGAACAAACGCAGCTCCTCCACGGGTTACAGCTCTTGTCAAGTCGCAGCTCTCTACGGCCATTATATATAGGCCACTATCCACAGTGCGTGGCTGCGGCGAACGGATGTTCGCGAACGTATGTTCGTTTGTTAATTAACAAACAATCTCGCCACTGAGAACGGATGTTCGCTGGAAAAATTTGACAGAAATGGTAAAATCTGGAAGACCCGGGCGCGGTTGACAATAAAAAAAGAGGGGTTAACCCTCTTTTATTTTTCTTTGTATAGTTTTAACGTGTCTTATTTCCTGAATGATACAATCTTCACATAGTTCATAACGAAAACCTTGTGGATATGCGGGTTTTCCTTTTGGACATTCATATCCTATTTTTAATGTAAAAGTTTGATTAGGGGTAAGTTCCTTTCCACATCTGTCACAGAAACATTTAATCATTTTATTTTCTCCTTTCATTATATTGTATTGGCATTACTACATAAAGACTATCTGTATCTGTTGTATCGTAATTATTTTTGATATTAAGAGAGTTGGCATATTCTATTGCCTTTTCTTTATTATCGAAAGCAACCACATCATCATCTTCAATTTCATAATCACCATAACCTGCATAATATACTACTAAATATAACATTTTTGTTCTCCTTTCTTAGTACACTATTATTTTACTATGAGTAAGGACTTTTGTCAAGTACTTTTGCAATTATTTTTCGTACAAAGTTCTTTTTATATTGTCTTTTAAGGCGATAAAATGCTATCATTGTTATTTCTGAATCATATTTATCATAGTATTCATATAAAGGTATTTGTTTTATTGCCTTTTCAATTTCTTTCTTTGCTTGTTCGTTTTTTTCTCTATTCATTTCTTTTTCCTTTCTTATTACACTTATATTATAAGGGATAGAAGTTAATTTGTCAACCCTTTTTTTGAAAAAAATTTTTTTTATTTTTTTTAGTTAGTCATAACTAACTCTACCCGGGCGCGAGCATGCTCGGCCGCCGTAAACGAAAAGACTCCGACAAAAGCCGAAGTCTTAACGCAAGGAGGAAGTATCAAAATGAGTTGTTATTTTCTTATCTCTTACAATTATATTATATCACTTTCAATTTATTTGTCAAGTTCTTTTTTCAAAACCTGTAAAATTTCATTCACGTTGAACGCTTGACCTTTCCATTCTTTGCGATTCTGTTCTTCATCATCAAACAAAATTCCATTAGTATGGTTTACAACTGTTGATTTTGGCATGCCATAAGATACAATATTAATCTCATCAAATTTTACACTTTTTAAATGAGTGGCGAGCCACTTTCTTTTTGCGTTGGTTACTGCCATGTCATATTCAGTGGTTGAATTTTTTGATAACCAACTTACGATACCAATTTTATATCCATTTCTCTGAAGTCTATTTAAAAGTCTTGCAAGTGTCGCAAGATGAACAAGTGGTTTTGCAATTTCATAAGGGGTTGCGTTATGATTTATGAGCATAGGAAGCCAATTTTCTACGCCGTAAAGGTCTGCGATTGTTCCGTCCATATCGAAATAAATTGCTTTTGTCATTGTATTTGTTTTCCTTTCCTTTTGATATACTAAGTATATCATAGTAGAATTGATTTGTCAAGGGGTTTTTAATATTTTTTTCGGCTCATAGGAGACGGCTTACTATGAATTGCTGGAACGGGTGCTCGCTCTGTTCTACCTCCCCTTGACAATTATATTATACTACTTTGAATTTATTTGTCAACCCCTTTTTGAAAAAATTTTTTATTTTTTTAGTTAGTTATAACTAACTCTGCGCCCGGGCCATACTTCATTACATTAAAGTGATGAAGTGCGAGCACGAAAAAAACGTGCTCCCATTTCGGGAGCACGCTCGCTACTCCTGAGCACGCATTTTTTTGTCATGCTCAATTTTTTTGGCTTTCTCTTCGGCTTTCTTCTGTGCCTTGACTGCCTTTTCTCTTAACTTGTGAGCATAATCTTCGGATTCAGCATAGCCATCAAACGGTTCACGCCCTTTATCTGCGCCTGTTGGGATTGTAACTGTGATTACTGCCCATTTTTCATCACCGTTTTCATCAACGCAAGGAGTACAAAATGCGTTTGACTTGTACTGAAGGACTTCATATCCATCACCTGAGAAATACTGACGGATAAGGTTAAAGAACCCTTGTCTAAGATGCTCGTTTGCAACTTTATTTGATACTGACATATGTATCACTTCCTTTCTTTTGATTACATTATTATTATATCATTCATTTATATATTTGTCAAGTGATTTTTTAAAATCTCTACGGAATTTTTTATGTTGTTCTTTTTTATCTGTTCGAATAGAATTAAGGCGAGCATGCTCGCAATAATAATGACGAGCAAACTTATCTTCAAATGTGTTAGTTTTGTATGCGTTACGTTTCATTTTTATATCCTCCTTTATTACATTATTATTATATAGGATAAGAGTTAATTTGTCAAGAGATTTCTGCAATGAATGTTTATAATTTTCTACGTATATTTATGCGCGGGCGCCCGGGCCGCCAAGAACGTATGTTCGCATAAAAAAAAAGAGGACGTAAAGTCCTCTTTAGATTTCCACTTTTATAACTGTGCGTTCAATTCCGTTTTTGTCAAGTCCTATTGATGGTGTTGCGGTAATAACTTTCTTCTCTTTTATTACCTTTGAAATTTCTGTGAGTGGGTCGCATATGATTTCATACTCATCTTTTTCCTTGTTATACTTTTCTACCTGAAAAAGGCAATCGCTCATTGCGTCTTTAAGTTCTCCAACTCTCATTTTATTCATCTCCTTTTCTTTTTTCTATATACATTATATCTCTTTGGTTTCATTTTGTCAAGTCTTTTGTTAACTTCTTCTTTAATTTTTTCTCTTTCTTCAGAACCTATGAGATAGTATTCACAGTCATCCATTCCTGCAATATTATCTTCAATTGCGTCATCAATAGTTGAACCATCAATAATATCTTTTACAATTTGATTAATATCTACATATATAGTAGTATTAATATCAAGTTCAAAGAATCTTTCCATTTATTTTCTCCTTTCTTTCATTTTCTAAATAAATTATATCAGAAATTTATTTGTTTGTCAAGTTTTATTTTAAAAAGAATATATATTTATTTCTGTGCATATGTATACGGCGACCGCCCGGGCGCGAGCATGCTCGGAAGAGCACGCTCTATCTTTAAAAGCACAATTTACGCATTTTTTTGTGTTGTGCTACACAATGAGCAAAAATTTCTTTTTCAATGAGCACATCATCAAGTCCGCAATGTACTTCTTCAAAATCATTTTTTCCGCTGATATATCTATAAAGGACTTCTGCGGTTGCCATTGGTCTACCAAATTTTGTAAGATATCCGTTTTTCTTTGTCCATTCAATATACATTTTCTGCTTGCAAATTGTATCTTGCGCCATTTTCAGAGTGTCCCATAATTTAATGCCATAAGGTAAAAACCATCTATATTTTGATTTTGTGAGGTATCTCTGTGTTGTTGTTGTTGACAAATAGTCAAATCTTGCGTTATGTGCCATTATTGCCTTTACATTGTACTTTTTACAAAGTTCATAGATTTTTCTTCTTGCCGTTGCAAATCTGACAACTTTTCTTTTTCCGTCTTTTATATCCTGTTCATACTGTGGTATTTTGTGTGCATAATACGCTGATTTCATTAAGTCTTTCATACCGCAAAATGTTTCATATACTACGAATGAAAAATCTTCAAAGACTTTTCCATTCTTATCAACAATAGCACCGCCGATGTCATAAACCAAAGGGTCATCAAAACCATTTGTTGTTTCTGTATCAAATACCATGTAGTAACTTTTTCTTCTGTCGATTTTTTCCATTTTGTTTTTTTCCTTTCTGTTCTCTCTTGGAACAATTATATTATAACACTTTAAAAATAAATGTCAATACCTTTTTAAAAAAATAAAAATATTTTTTTGTTGTGCGAGCATGCTCGGCGGCCCGGGCGCGCTTGTGAAAAAATTAACAAGCAACTACGAAAAAAAAGAGCGCACATTTTGTGCGCCCTTGTGGTGGTCAGCAAGCATAACCTTTCTGTGTACCCTTGCCCTTGACCTTGACGTCAGTGACTTTGAGTTCCATCTGTCTGAGCAGTGCGCTCGCCTTCTGTGTTGAGATTCCAACCTTCTGAGCAATTACGCTTGCTGTCTGTGGTTCCTCTGTCAGAACCTTAGCGATTTCTGCCTTGATTGGCGCATTGGCAATTGCTGTCTTTGATGGACGCTCCGCTCTCTTTGCGTTGCGCCTGTTAAGGGTTTCGATTTCCTTCTGAGCGAACTCCTTCATTTCCTCATTGTCAACTGTTGCGATAACCATTTCCATAAATTCTCTCTTTGTCATTGTAAGTACCTTTCCTTTCTTTTTTTTGTTTTTCTTTAACTTACATACTTATTATAGCAGATGTTTTTTATTTTGTCAAGGGGTTTTCCAAACTTTTTTTGATGAATTTTCTTCGAAGCAACCAACCTTTTTTATTACGCTCTCATTTCTTGGCTTGTTTATTAACTGTAGTTACCCATTCTTTTGGGGTTCATCTCCCCTTGACAATTATATTGTATCACGTTTCCGTGAAGTTGTCAAGGGGTTTTTCACAACTTTTTTTAAAAAGTTTCGTGGTTTGTAAGCGTCCTCACGTGGGATTTGAACCCATTCCCCATTAAGGCTTGCCTTGGGTTAGTTCCTTTCTCTCCCCTTGACAATTATAGTATAGCACAAATAAGATAAATGTCAACCCCTTTTTTAAAAAAATAAAAAAAATTTTTGAAGAAGAACTTTCGTACTTTACTACGCTAAAGCGCGGCCCGGGCAAAAGCAAAGACGCTTGCGCGCCTTTACTTTATTAGGAGGAGGAAAAGATTAAACGTACTATACGTTGGTATGCCTGTAATATTTTTCAAGACTATCTCTGCCCATGAAACAGAACCCCATAAGAGAAAAGCAACTGATAAAATTATGATTATTGTTTCTATCTTTTTCATTTTTCTACCCCTTTCCTTTTGACAATTATATTATAGCAAAACATATATTAGTTGTCAAGTACTTTTTTATATTTTTGTAAAAAATTTTTCGGATGGCCCGGGCGCGAGCATGCTCACGGTACGAACATGCTCGCGACTTTGCAAGAGGTGAGTTGCGGTTTTAAGGGATAACCGCAAACCCTTTGACTACTCAGCGAAGAAGTAACCTTTCTGAGTTCCCTTGCCCTTGACTTTTACATCAACGACCTGAACACCCTCAACTTTCTTTGCGAGTGCGCTTGCTTTCTGAGTTGAAATTCCAACCTTTTCGGCAATTGCGCTTGCGAGCATTGGCTCGTGAGTGAGAATTTCGGAAATCTCCTTGATAATTGGCGCATTGGCAATTGCTGTCTTTGATGGACGCTCCGCTCTCTTTGCGTTGCGCCTGTCGAGTGCTTCGATGAGGGACTTTGCCTTTTCCTGCATTTCCTCGTTCTCTACCATTGTGATAACGTTCTCAAAAAATTCTCTGTTAGTCATTGTAAGTACCTTTCCTTTCTTTTTTTCTTTCTTTCAACTTACATACTTAGTATAACATATCTTTTTGGGAGTGTCAAGACTTTTTTTAACTTTTTTAAACTTTTTGTTTACTTTTTTCTGTCTTTGTTCTCTCCCTTGGAACAATTATATATTACCATATCGTATAGACTTTGTCAATAGTTTTTGGAAAAAAATCTAAAAATTTTTTCTTCTTTTTTGTGTGCTCAATTTAAATTTTAGGACGCGCGAGCATGCTCGGCGGCCCGGGCGCAGTCTACGATAATAAATTATGGGAAACCTAAACGATAAAAAAAGAACAGACGTTTCCGTCTGTTCAATTTTTCACTTGTTTTCTTTCTCCTCTCTCATTTTCTTATCGTGAGCAATTTTCTTTTCTTTTTCGGCTTTTCTTTTCTGTGCCTTGATTTCTTTTTCTTTCAGTTTGTGAGCGTAGTCCTCTGCCTCATCATATCCGTTGTATGGTTCTCTGCCTTTGTCTGCACCCGTTGGAACTTTTACAGTAATGACAATCCATTTTTCGTTGTCCTCTGTATCAATTACGGGAATGGCAATTTCATTGGATTTGACCCTCAAAACCTCATCTTCTTTTTCAAGATAGGCGACAATTGCGTTGAGATAACCTTCTCTTAACTGTTCATTTAAAACCTTGTTTGAGATAGCCATAATTTTTCTCCTTTCCGATTTTCTATATATATTATATCATAAATTTCAAAATTTGTCAAATTATTTTTTCTTAAGAAATTATACCGCCTAAGAACTTAATAGCGAGCAAGCCAACTGTTATTGCAAGACATGAACAGTCTTTTACTTTATCTGCCATTGGTCTATGAAGAACAACTGTTCTAATTACTGCAACTACATTAGCGAACAGATAAACACACTGACCTACTATGAAATTGCTACCAACTGTGCACTGACCTACAATTAAACTTGCGAGCACCACATATCCGCAAAACTCGAAGAACTTTTCTTTCTTTTCCATTGTTTCTTTCTCCTTTCTGATTACATTATAATATTAGCATACTTATGATTACTTGTCAATAGGTTTTGATAAAAAATTTTTATTCTTTTTTATGTATGTTTATGCGCGGCCCGGGCCGACGGTCGCGCCTTAGTTAGGCGCGACGATGAAGAGAACACAAGCAAGAAATAAGAGTACACGAGCAATTATAATTTCCATTTTATTCTCCTTTTAAATATGTATGTTTTAATTATCATTATCTATATTATTATCTATATCAGTGAGTTGATTATCTGTAAACCAAAAGTCGACATGGTTAGTTAAATCTTCAATTAAATTCTCTGTATGGTCATCAAAAACCCAACTTGTAATATTAAGTTTTGTGCCTGTTCTTTCAAGTGCCTTTTTAAAAGTTTCAAATTCTCCCATTTTTTCTCCTTTCTAATACGTGTCAACGCCTATCATTTCCGCCTCATAGTCTGTGAGTGTTCTCACGTAGCAAGGCTCATCAAAGTATTCACTTGCGATGGCGACCGCCTCGTGATATCCGTTCGCCTCAACGATGAAATCTTCACCTGTTTCATTATCTATGAAATAGAAGTTAAACATTTTTTGTTCTCCTTTCTCTTGACAATTATATTATATCACTTTGCAGAGGCTTGTCAATAGGTTTTTGAAAATGAATATTTATTTTTTCTCATGCATGTTTATACGTTGCGCCCGGGCACTTGATCGCCGTTGTATTTGATTAATAAAAAAAAGAGGGCTTATGCCCTCTCCATTCTTTCGATTTGTGCTTCGTTGATGAAGGTTGCTTTTTCAAATTTGATTTGAATCTCGATGCCGTTCACGTTGATGTCGCCACACTTTGTGAATGGGACGTTGTCCTTTGTCCAAGTCTGTCCGTAGTGCTCAGTGACGAGTTTCTCGAAGACCTCTCCGCGGTTGTACTTGGTGCTTGCGAGCAGTTCGTTGAAATATTCTTCACTGCAGAGCACCTCAGCGCCTTTGCTCAGGAGCCATACTTTGATGCTCTTGCTCGGCTTGAAGCGGAGCGCATATCCAGCGCCACGGCTTGCCTTATCGAGCTTGAGTGCGCTCATCAGTGCGGAGTTTCCAGTTCTTACCATCCAGATGTTACCATCATAGGCAAAGCCCCAGATGTACGTATGCGCGCCCGCCTTTGAATTGTAAAATGTTACCATTTTTTCCTTTAATGCGATGTTTTCCATAGTGATTACTTCCTTTCCTTAACTTCAATTATATGATACCATACATCGCCGGACTTGTCAAGCAAAAAAGTAAAAAAATAAATGTTTTTTTATTGAAACATTTTAGTTAATAAAAGCTAACTTTAGTTAGTTATGACTAACCAAAATTAATATAGACTAACTAAAGTTAGTTGTGACTAACTAAAGTTAGTTATAACTAACCATGGCCCGGGCAATCACTTCAGTACTTTAATGCGCTAAAGCAAATAGAGTTATCGTCTGGTAATAAATGGTAAAATCGTTTAAAACGTAAAATAGACCCTTTAGAAGCGATTCTTAAGAAACCTTAAGTAATTTTAAAATGCGATTTTTTGAACGTCTATTTTTAAAATATACGCGAGAAGGCCCAAAATCGACGATTTCAGCGAGTTTTATAAATTACCTTTATTTAAATAAAGGCGGCTTAAAACGTAAAATAGACGCTCGGGCGCGGTATACATAGAAAAAAATTTTTCTTTTTTTAAATAAAAGTGTTGACAAAGTCCGGAAAGTATGTTATATTATAATTGCAAGAAGGAAAGAAAGGAAGTGTTAAAAATGACAGTACAGGAAATCAAAGAGAAAATCAGACAGTTAGAAAACAGACTGTTCATGATGAATATGGTAGACAGATGGACAAACGAAGACAGAAGAAAAGTCGATGAAATGGAAAATGAACTCCATGAACTGGAAATGCAGATAGCATAAAATAAAATAAAAAAGTTTTAAAAAGTACTTGACAAAACAAAAGAATATGATATAATATAATTGTCAAGGGGATAAGAAAGAAACCCAAAAGAAAGGAAGTAAAAGAAATGAGAAGAGCAGAAGAAGTAAGAAGAATATATCATAATCTTGATGGAGAATTCACCGATGTAATAGACTGGATGATAATCCGTAGAAGAATGGAAAAGAAAGTCACAAAGGCTTATAAATAACCCGAAAGGGTTATTTTTTTAAACAAGAGACTTTATCCCTTTAAAACTTTAACGCACTAAAGTGTTTGCTACTGCCCGGGCAATAATGAACATATGTTCGCCTGGTATACCCTGGAAGAACATATGTTCGCTTAGTCAAGAAGTACGTACATCGCGCGGCCGCGGTGTACGTACGTGTAAAGGCTTAACCTCTGCGTTTGATTGCTCTTCTTACCTTCTGCACTATGTCCTTATAGTTGATACCTGTTATGTTCAAGATGTGCGCCCCTTCTGTTACTACGTAATGACCTTCTGCGGTATAGTAGATATGCATTACTGTTTTATATCCTTCTAATCTTATAACCATTTCTCCCATCGTTATATCCTCCTTTAAAATTTCTTCTACCATTATATTATCATACATTTATATAAAATACAAGTACTTTTTACAATTAAATTGAAAATATTTTTAATTACTAAAAAGATGTCCGGACTCCGCGGACGAACATATGTTCTTTTCAACTGCAATAAAAAAGAGTCATACGACTCTTAATTATTATTCTTGTTGTATAAAGTCTTTTCTTGTCCCCAGATGGAAATTATAATTTTTTCTTTCAAGTTGGTTGGATTCCTATGAAAACCTCTGGAACACCCCATAATTATTCCTTCCTCTGCCATTTCTTTTGCTATTGAATCAATAGTTTCTGGTGAAAACTGTTTAAACCACTCATTTTTGTATTGCCACCACTGTCCGCCATACCAAGCAAGTCGTGCGTTATTTAGTGTTTCTAAAATGTGTTCTCTTATTTCCTTTTCAGTTTCTTTATTCATTTTTTTCTCCTCTTCTGCTCGGGAACTCTCTTTCCCTCTTGCAATTATATAGTAACATAATCCGGACTATATGTCAAGTACTTTTTTAAACTTTTTTTTCTTTTTTTTAACAAGTTTTATAAAGAGAAAAAGACTTATAAGTCCTTTTCTCTTTCTCTCTGTATCTGTCCCTCTGTAATGAATGTTGCCTTTTCATACTTAATCTGTATCTCTGTATCATTCACTCTGATATCACCTTGTACTCTGTAATTGATGTTGTCTTTCGTCCATTCCTGTCCGTTGTACTCTGTTACCATCTTCTCGAATATCTCGCCTCTGTTGTACTTGCTTGCCTGTACTGTCTGTTCAAAGTACAACTCAGAACACAGTGCCGTTGCACCCTTAGCAAGTAGATAAGTCTTGATGTCCTTGTTTGGTTTGAACTTAAGAGCATAACCGTCATTGTGTCCTGCCTTCTCAACTGTTGTTATGTCTTTTAAATCTTCATCTGTTGCGTTTACCATATAGATTGTATGGTTCATGTTGAATCCGATAATGTAGTGGCTAGCCGCTGAATTTTTTATGTAGTGGTTAAGCATTGCGTTTTTGATTTCGATGTTCATTGTTTGTTCTCCTTTCCTCTTTCTATATAAGATTATACGCTCATAGTCCGGACTTGTCAACACTAAATATCAAAATATATTGTTTTAAAATGTACTAAATTCAATACATTTTTAATCAATAAATATACATTCTACTGTATAAATATAACTTGAATAAAACTGTTACTTTTATAAAGTTTGTGTTAAACTTT
>Ga0310695_10013378_pt1 | contig 11294 bp, 8 predicted proteins | sample RumenRJG_04DNA_FD_203882 | JGI IMG/M metagenome (GOLD analysis project Ga0310695, IMG submission 203882) | Bovine rumen microbial communities from Lethbridge, Alberta, Canada - RJG_04 (v2) (version 2) | ecosystem: Host-associated > Mammals > Digestive system > Stomach > Rumen | place: Canada... | reverse complement strand
GGGGGATCATTCCTGACAGTTTTTCAAGAAGATCACGGTCCCGCCGGTAGAGAAAACTCAGTGCCCTGAGCGTTCCTTCAAAGTATCCGCGGAGCAGCAGGAACCAGAGCCGCAGACGGGATGCGGTACTGGTCTCGCCGGGAAATGAAGGACTGTTGTCCTTTGGGGAGAGGATCTCTTCGATGGTCTCCGAATCGTATCTCTTGTAAGGGACGACGATATCAGGAAGTTCATGGTGCACACGGCCGCAGTCGCCGCACCTCAGCCTGCGTATGAGCAGTGTACGGCTGTCTCCATCAGCCTGCCGGATCATGCGTTTTCTGCTCCCGATCACTTTCAGGGGGCTGTCACAATCAGGGCAGTAAGGTCTCTCGCTGCTCCTTACATAAAAGTTTTATCTGTACCGGGCTTGTGTTCCAACCCATAGGAATGTACAATAATCACGACTGGTGAGTCAGGAGCATTCCCGGTACCGTGTTGGCGCACGATACCACCTATGGGGATGCTCTTTTTTTCCTTTCTGGAGTATCGTGGTCATTATAGTCGTCAATTCCTGGACAGGCAATCCCGTCGGTTACCTGTCAGAAGAGATTGGCAACAACACCCCCTCCTTATTTGAAGTATTTATAGTATTCTGTTCATAAGTGTACAAGTTAATTAACCCGTTGTAAATGACAGAGTATAGCACTATCTTTTACTGGATTATTTGGAAACTAGATATACTTATTTCATTAGATAAGCAGATTTTTATTGAGACGCATGATGTTTTAATATAGAATTATGATAATAACATATCTGAATTATGTGGATTTTAGCATAGGCAGCACAAAACACTTGTTAGCAAGGATGTAGATACATGCTGTAGTTGATGATATATTTAATCTTTAGACTTTATAAATACTGTCCGATGTTAGGGATGACTTTTACTCGGGTATCATATAGAGGGGGTATTACAAATGGCAATTTATCCAATAGAAGTATTATTAAATACTACGGAGAATAGGGAGGCATATGAATTATTATCTAATGAATATGACCGTTTTATTCCATACGTCGGTACAGGGGTTTCTAATTATTGTAAAGGATGGGGAACTCCATTCAAAACCATTATGGAGGGGCTGAAAAGTAGTAATTTTGCTAAAAATTGTTTCTACAGAGACTTAAATGAAGTTGAACATCTTCATGCAACAGAAGTGATTGGAAGGTTGCGAGATGTTACGAAGAGCAAGGAAGAATACGATGTTGGGCCCTATCTGTATGATTATTGTCAATATGTTATAAAAATAATCAATGAGTATTCGGACGATGAGGATAAAATTAAAGTTGAGTTGCCTCAGAAGAATGAGGAAAAGGGGGATACGCCAATATGGGATTGGTTGGAGAGTATTTATGTTAATGAACAATATCTTGAATTAGGAGAACTCTTAAATATTATAAGTTACACTTTAACAGGAGAATTCTTTGATCTATTATTTTTTAGAAAAATTAATTCATATAGAGATAAAGCAGAACAATTGTTAGATCGTGACAAAAAACGGATTTTTACTTTGCGCACTTTGGACAACAAAAATCCACTTCCACCGGGTGCATGGTATTTAGCTTATTTAGGCAAAGAAGAGAAGATAGTGATTACTACTAATACTGATGATACGCTTCAGGAGATATATAAATGTGTCGGAATGGATAAGAGAAACCCTATTATATATTCAGGGTTTGATTCAATAGATGATGTCGAACGTACGAGAAAGGAATACGAGGTTGTTTACCACATCCATGGCTTACAACCAGAAAAGGGAATTAATAGCTCAGAAACATTTATTATGACGTGGAGTGATTATAAGAAGCAATATGAAAAAGAGAATGGGTCTTCACTCGAAATGCTAAATAGCCTTTTCATAAATGGACATTTTTTGTTTATTGGTGCAAGCCTTAATAAAGATATAACTGTCGAGAAAATGAAAAAAAGGGCAAAGAATCGCAGGGCGTATGACCTTCATGTTGCTTTTTTTAAGGAGGAAGAAACTAGTAAATTTAAGAATAAAGTAACAAGCCTAAAAAATAGTATGGCTACGCAATATCTCTTATTTCCTGATTATGATAGCTATTCAAATGTATTGTGTCAGCTGGTTCGTGAAAAAAGAAATAGTAATTGGGCAGTATACAAGAAAATAATATACTGCGAACATAAAGTAGACGATGATTTATTAAAAAAAATACAAGACTTTCTTGAGGCAGACGAGGCATATGCTGTATTTGACGATGCTGAGTTTACAGAAGAGAATCTGGAGAATAACCTTTACCCTGCATTACGAAATCAAATATCGAAAGACGAACAAAGAACGTATCAATGGGCGATATGTCGTATCGACGATGATGATTTTGCGTTCCCTATAGACATTAGTAAAGACTATGCTCTTGATACGTATTCAGCTCCTTTGGGTAACACTATCTATATAGTAGGTGGAAACCAGTGTTCAGATGCCAGTGTTAATCTATTGGTAAAAAATATCGAAAAATGGGCGATATACCATGACAATGGATATTGGAGTGATCCGGTTAAGGTAAGAGTTTTTCTTGTTAAAAACACGGATATGGTATTTTTAAATAGAATTCTTGAATCGATAGAAAGCATATTAAACTTGGATAAAAGAGGAGCAGTAGAGGCTTTAAAAAAGCTATTAGATATAATTGGTCAAAATGGGAAATACCATATAATTCTTAAAGATATGATTGATAAAGGTTTTACTATGTTAATGTTGAATGAGAATACTGTTTTTTTATATGTGGCAATGCTATTGATTATGCTTAACGCACACGTCCTTTTTCAGGACTATCGCAGGCAAATAAAAGTCTTATCAGAACTGACAAAAAAGAGAATGGACGACAGACAAATGACAGAAGAGTATACTACTTCTAAAACATTATCGTTAAGTCAAAATTCAGATTGAGTTATGAAGGATAGAAGGGTATGAATAATTCAAGTGATTTATATAAAAAGAGTAAAAGTAGTAAATATAGACGTTACTTTTCACAAAAAAACGATATAACAAATGAGTTTGCCCGATATCACATTGGCACAATGGAATGTGAATCCCCATATGTTTTTAAACAATGGGAGAGGGGAGTGGCTGGAGTACCTGTTTTCTGGGATCCTATAACTAGAACGGTTTATAATGACAACACAGATACCCATACCTTAGTGATAGGGCCAACTGGTTCTAAAAAAAGTAGATTAATTGCTATGCCGCAGGTTAGAATTATTGGAACGGCAAAAGAAAATATGATCATCACGGATCCAAAAGCAGAAATATATCGTAGGACAGCGTCTTTTTTGGAGAGTCAAGGATATACTATTCGAGTAATTAATTTAAGAACACCTGATTTGGGTGATATGTGGAATCCACTTTTAGTTCCATATAAGTATTATTGTAATGGCGATATTGATAGAGCATATGAATTTGTAAATGATATAGCTGAGAATCTTATGCACTCCTCTGGTGAGCATAACAATGATCCTTTTTGGGAAAATAGTGCAGCATCATTTCTATTTGGGTTGGCCATTCTTCTCTTCAAATATTGTAAAGAAAAGGATCTTCCTGAAAAGTATGTCACGATACAAAATTTAATGAGGCTGGGCGATAAGCTTTTATCGCAGAAACCACGTGAAGCAAAAGATAAGCCAAGTATACTGTGGAGGTATGCTAAAACTGATCAAATAATTGAAAATAATCTGGTCGGAACAATTGAAACAGCGGAAGATACGCGAGGTGGTATAATTAGCGTATTTAAACAAAAAATGCGTATATTTTCTATTCAACCAAACCTGATGAAAATGTTGTCTAGTAATTCATTTCAACTGGATGAAATGGAGAATATGCCTACTGCAATTTTTCTGATTTTACCAGATGAGAAAACTGGATACCATGGCATTGCCTCACTATTCATTAAACAAAGTTATGAGTATTTGATTTACTTGGCACAAATGATGTCAAATGAAATTGGCACGCCTGGATCACTAAACCGGCGCGTAAATTATATTATTGACGAATTTGCTTCTTTACCGACAATTCACGATTTTCCGGCGCTTATTACTGCGGCTAGAAGCAGGAATATTCGTTTTACACTGATTATACAAAGCAAGCATCAGTTGTTACAGCGATACAAAGAAGAAACAGATACAATAATGACTAACTGTGCAAACTGGATAGTACTAACATGCCGTGAAAATTCGTTTCTTGAAGAAATTTCTGCAATATGCGGAAGAACTGAAGAAAGCCCATCTTTTCCGATTATAACGCCTGACAGTATCCAAAGATTGGATAAAGATACCGGAGAAGCATTGTTGTTAGCAGGACGCAAGCGTCCATTTGTTACTCACTTGCCAGATATTGATAAGTATGATGATGGTGTTTTTGCGTATAGGGAGTTGAAAGAAATTAGAAAAGAGGATCCACCTGTATTATCTTTTTTTGAAGAAGAGGAAAAAGAGGAAGAAGAACAAAAAAAACACAAATTATCGAGAGAAAGATTTGAGTTTGATAAGTTACTACAATCAATGAAGTCTGAAGAAGAAATTAAATAATACAGAAAGGGGAAAATATGAGTACATCCAAGGATACCACTGCATTGGTCCTCCTTGAATATGATGCGATTCTTGGCATGATTGAGGAAGAGAAAAGGATTAATATTTCGTTAGTGGCAAAAGTTATACAGAAACTAATTACCGATACAAAGAATAATCCATTTGCGCAAGAAGATGAGGAGGGAAATGCAACTTACAAATCAAGTCTTCGAAGAAAACTAAAGACAATAGTAGCATTTTTTGACAATAGATCTATCTCATGTGAGGGTACGAATGATGATTTTCATAACCTAGCTGTAGATATAGCCAGACAAGAAATGCATTACGAAGCATGTATTATTCTAGAGAGAGGTATTTCGATAAGACCATCTGCAGTTGATTTGCTTTCTGATTATATTCTGTATGGGCGTAACGTTCCTGAAAATAGAGAACGATGTAAACAATACTTCAATATATTAATGGATTTACCACGTAGTAAATGGAATTGGCGGGCATATTCTTTTTCTATAAACCATTTGCTTGAAGAACGTTATTATGTATCCTCTTTAGAAGAAGAGGAGAAGATTAAAGAAGAAGCTATAAATATAGCAAAAGCATTTATCAAACAGTACAACGATAAACGTTCAGATCATGAATATATTGATCGTGCGTATTCTGATTTGGCAAGTGTATATAGCGCATTCGGAGATTATAAAAAAGAGAATATGATACTTAAAACCTGTGTCTCTCGTTATAGCAGGGTTCCTATAACATCCATGCATTTGGCTGAATTAGAGTATTCATCAGGCAATTATGCCGAAGCTACACAATATCTTTCAAATTGTATAGGAACGATAGGCCCTCAAGCTTCTGTAAATCAAGGTTATCCATTTTTGTTGCGTGCGCATAGTAATGCGTCTATATTATTTAACAATGAAAAACATAAGGAACTGGGCGAATCTCCTGATACTAGAAACAATCTAATTATGAGTATTAATAGGGATCTGGATACTGCAGAAGACCTGATTGATAATGAAACATATTTAACCTCTATAAAAATCCTCAGAACAATTATTGAAAAGCAGTGTGTAATGGATGATACATTAGCAGAAGATAATTGGGGATGATTTGGGTAGTGATTAGAAATATCTTTTCTTATATATGCATTGTAGTAATTGAGTATGCAATAGCTGCAATATGCAGAAGCCATTGTAAAAAGTGTAACCCGAAAAGCACCTGAATTGCGATGGATGATCTTAGCCATTCAGAGCCAGGTCTGGCTGCAATTGGTCAAATTAACCTGGCACTGGGTGACTGAACCAGTTCGGAATGAACTCGCGGAACAGCACAGAGGAAACGGAAAAAAGGAAAAAAACGCAGGTCTGTTTTAAAACGCCTGCATGAGAAACAGCTGGAAGTTGCTAGAAGGGATAAAAATCTTCCGCGACAAGAGTTCCCACAGGCGGTGCAAGAACAAGAAATTGAGCGAAAAACGAATAAATAATAGACCTATGCCACACCACATCAACAGCGGTGCGGCATAGGTCTTTCTATTTTCATTGGAGAAAGACTGTTTATTGCAAGTCTTTTTTGGAAAAAGTTGCAAGCATTTTTGGAGAATGTTGTATCTCCATTTTGGAGAAATGTGCATCTCCATGGAGTGACAGATGCCACTCCATGGAAGCTGGAAATTCCGGTCAATCGGTGCGCTGATTCCGAAATGAGCGGTGCTATGATTCCAGCATAGCGGTGCAATTATTCTGATATAAACGGTGCGATTTTCCTATACTAAACGATGTAACTGTTCATCGTTGTAGTTGAGAAAGGAGCACCAAATGCAAAGTTACTCAACGATCATCGGCGTAATTGAATTGCGCCAGGGTGGCATCGGATACAGAACCACCCAAAAGCGGTACGGTATAGGCAATAGTACCATTACCCTTATCATGGACCGCTTCACGAAGCTCGGCCTCACGCTTGAAGAGCTTAAGGCCATGTCCCCCAAGTCGGTAGAAGAAGCCTTTTACCCGCCAGAAAACCTGCGTCATACGCAGAAACCTTTACCGGATTTTGATCAGGTACACGCGCGTATGGCCGATATGGAACATCCAAATCTTGCATTCCTCTGGCTGGAATATAAGGAATCTAATCCTGATGGATATCAGCTTTCACAGTTTTATGAACTGTACCGGCGGTTCCTCAGAGAGAATTTCGGGCAGGAAAAGGTGAAAATGCCGGTTGAAAGGATCCCCGGCGAGCGAATGTACATTGATTGGGTTGGTGACCAGCCTGAACTTCTACTGGACACTGCTTCAGGTGAGCTGCGGAAAGTCCATGTGTTTGCAACAACCATGGGTTTCAGCAGCAAGGTTTACGCAGAAGTTTTTTCCGACGAGAAACTCCCGAGTTTTATCACCGGTGTTGTCCATGCCCTGGAGTATTATGGCGCAGTTCCGAAGTACCTTGTCCCTGACAATCTCAAAGCAGCTGTAACCAGGCATACGAAAGATGGTCTGCTGCTCAATGCAGTTTTCTCCGATTTGGAGGACTGCTATGAAACGATCGTCCTTCCGCCCCCGCCGCGCAAGCCAAAAGGAAAAGCAACAGTAGAAAACCACGTCAAGTACCTTGAAACACACCTGATCGAGCGCTTGAAAGAGGGAACTTATACGAGCCTGGACAGCATCAATCAGGAGACGAAAAAAATAATAGCAGACATCAACCAGCGTGATTTCCAGGACAGGAAAGACATTCGTAGATCAAGAACGTATGCTTTTGAAACCTATGATAAGCCGCGGATGAGCCCTCTTCCACAGGGCAGGTTCACGGTCTGTGATTATAAGTTCTTCCTGCGCGTACCGGATAATTATCACCTTGAGTATGATGGCCACTATTACTCTGTATTGTACACGCGTCATGGGAAGCCTGCAATGCTAAAGGCTACTATGGGGGAGATACGCATCTGTGACGAGAGCAACAGGCTTATCTGCACCCATGCCCGTTCCTATAAGGCGTTTCCACGCTATATAACTGACGATACGCATATGCCGCCGGAACACCGTTACTATAAAGAACTCAACGCCCACGACGGTGCGTATTACCGGCGCTGGGCTTCAGTTTATGGAGAGCCGATGGTGACCCTGGTTGACCGGGTGCTGCGCAGCGCCAGGCACGAAGAACAGGCTTATAACAGCTGTAAAGGGATCCTGCATTTATGCCAGGATGTACCGCGCCATATCGCGGCAGAAGCAGCGCAGACGTGCATCAATGCATCCGCCTGTAAATACACGTATTTCAAGAAGGCGCTCGGCACGCTGGTCAATAACGGATCGAAAGGATCCGGTGCATCAGGGAAGCTTCCTGAACACGAAAATATAAGAGGGAGGGACTGCTATCAATGAGCAAGGCAAAAAAGATCCCTTCCCTTAATACAGAAGAAGCCATCATGTTTGAAAGACTCCGTTCCCTTAAGATGTCGGCCATGGCGGAGAAATTCGCAGACCAGATGCAGGATCCCAATGCAGACCTGGTACCATTTTTTGAGCGGTTCTCAGAAATCGTCAACCATGAGTGGGAAACACGCTACAACAAGAAGTTCACAAAGCTCCTGAAGGAAGCAAATCTTCGATATCAGGACGCCGACCTGGACAAGACTATTTATGACCCGGCCAGGAAACTGGATACTGCCACTATCGAAAGACTGTCCACTTGCCACTGGATTGATGAAGGGAAAAATCTTCTTATCACCGGCATGTCCAGCAGCGGGAAGACGTATCTGAGCAATGCATTGTGCCTGTCTGCTGTCCGGCAGCTGAAGACTGTCCGCTACATCCGGGCCAGTATCCTGATGCTTGAGCTTGAACAGGCCCGCCTGAAATCGGAGTATCTTGAGTATGTAACAGGGCTCTCAAAAATTGACCTTCTGGCCATTGATGACTTTGGACTCATGGATCTTGATCTGGATAAGTGCCGGGATCTGTTTGAAGTGGTGGACGGCAGAGACGGCCGAAAATCCACAATCATTATTTCCCAGCTTCCGGTCAAGTCCTGGTATGACCTCTTCAAAGAACATACCTATGCTGATGCCTGCCTTTCCAGGATCACCGACAGACACAACAGCTATCGTTTGGAAATGAACGGGATCAGCATGCGCGAGTCTGAATAACAGCAGACTGGGAGCGCTCAGTACTGTCGTGGAAGGCAGAAACAGCTATGTGGATCAGGAAGAGGCCGATAAATATCACCGGGAGCGATTTACTGCGTCATTAGTTCTGCTACAAAGTTTAATGCTGGTAAATATCAACATGCGGCCCTGCGCTTACGCGCACCCCCGCACCCCAACCTGATCGCGCTCTTTTTGTTCTATGTTGTTTGGTGTGCAAGCCTTATAAACATGACTACAAGCAACTATTGATTTAACTATAGAGGGCGGTGCTTCGCACCGATAGAATCGGACTAAGCGCACCGTTGGTGCGGAACGCCTGCCCTCTTTTACCGGAATTTCCAATGGAAGCAGACATTCTTTGTTAAGAGTTGCTGATTCATTACCACTCCAGCTCGAATGGAATGGGATTATCCATATTATCGTTCAGGAATTCCTGGGATTCAGTCCAAAGCCCTTTCTGAGCTATGAACATCGACAGATAGAACGCCTCGCGTTCCATTTTACGGATCCGGTCCTTTATCGGTTCCGGCAGATGCTTCAAGGTGATGCTTTCAGGAGTTTCCTCCGGCGGATCAGAGTAACCGGTGTATTCTTTCAGATACTGTTCCCTTTCCGCCATGGATTTTCCTCTTAATTCCTGCTTTATCTCCCTGTCCATGCGGTATACATCGAGAAAATCCCGGGGCGGATATGCACCGCACAGATAAATGTAGTGAGATCCGGGATTCTCGTATACGCTGTGCCCTGAAGAGACCCATTTACGCAGGGCCCGTTTTTCGGCAGGGGTCATAGGATGCTTTGCTTCATATTCCTTAAGTTCCTTTGTATAGTGAAGCTGTATTTCTTCCTCTGTTAAAAAGTGGTCGTCATCATAGTATCTATTGATGTATTCAGTCATGGTCCTTCTCCTCCGTTCGGTTTCGTGCCGCGATCTCGTGATAGGCTTCATTAAGGCTGGATTCCCTCAGACGGTTGTTTCCGCCGGGGAACAGGATCAGGTGGCAGTGATGGGTCAGTCTTCCGATCAGTGCAGCCGTCATCTGTTCGTCGTAAAGGACATTTACCCATCGGGAGAATTCAAGATTCGTGTTCAGGATCACCTGTTTCTTTTCGTGGATCTCCGACATGTAGTCAAACAGCAGCTGCGAACCCATCCTGTCATACGGCACGTAACCGAATTCATCCAGGATCAGGACTTCTGCTTTATTCAGTTTTTTAAGGAACTTTGAGAGTGTACCGGACCTCTTGTGTTCGGATAACTGGTTGATCAGGGCCGCGGTCCGGAAAAACCTGACCGGGATGCCTTCTTCACAAAGGCGCATCCCTATGCAGATCGACAGCATAGTCTTTCCGGTGCCGGTACCGCCGTACATGATGATGTTCAGTCCTTTCTGCCTGAACTCAAGTGACTGCAGGCTCCGGACGGAGCATGTGTCCTGGAAGTCCACCTCTTCATCACGGAACTGGGAAAACTGGTAAGGCCTGGGAAAAGCGGCAGCATTTATCATCTTGCTGATCCGCTGCTTCCTGCGGTACTCAATCTCATCCCGCAGGAGATGGTACAGGAACTCCTGGTTAGTCTCACCGGAAGTTGTCTGTGCACGTTCGGCGAGGTTTGCAGACAGCCTCAGCTGACGACAGCAGTTTTTGATCTCCTCCTGATAAATATCACTCATGCCATGGACCTCCTTTCCAGGAGGGTGTCATAATCCGTCAGACGGGACGGCATCTGTGATATTTTCGGGATTCTGTCATCTGACGTCAGAGGCGGCAGAGGAGGAACATCCGCATAAAGACGCCGGTACAGGTTCCGAAGGCTGTCTTCATCGGTCGCCTGATACATGATGGCCTGATTTACAGTCTGGAGAGCGCTGTCAAAACCGGTGCGCTCAGTCAGGTCTGAAAGGGCTTTGAGGATCTTTCCCCGGTCGCTGTTCCTGCAGCTGTCAAGGTACTTCTGCATGTTCTCCGGCATCATACCGTAGATCCCGCTGTTCCGGAGCGACCTTGGCTTCCGGGCAATATATTTGAGATACGGCAGCCACTCCATGCTCTCCAGACACTCTTCGTCCCCGTAGAGCCTTCTGTGGGTCACGATCGGATGATGATCGGCATCCATTACTTTAACGAATTCAGCGCTGATACAAAGCCAGATATCCTGTTCCGCCAGACCGGGTGAGGCAGAATAAGTGTGTTTTCCCTTATTCAGGGTGAACTTTCCCCATTTATCAGTGTGTGCGGGTATATACAGATCAGTATCAAACGGAACAACCGGAAGCTTGCGCAGTGCTTTTCTGTCCCTGTCGAAGCGTCCCTGTATGGTTTCGTCTTTATGGCGGTAGTGTTCCCTGTCAGCGTCCTCATCGCACTCCTCAAGGAGCTGCCGGTTATAATCGGATAATGAGAGGAAATGCGGGACAGGAACAAGCATGTTTTTCCTGGTGTACTTTACCTTGGATTCAGGTCCTTATCTGAACATTCGCATAATTGGTATTATACGCATCATTTTTTTATCCGCACATTCTGTGCATCCAAAGATTACAGCTATCATATGCCACACAAAATATG
>Ga0310695_10013376_pt1 | contig 11297 bp, 10 predicted proteins | sample RumenRJG_04DNA_FD_203882 | JGI IMG/M metagenome (GOLD analysis project Ga0310695, IMG submission 203882) | Bovine rumen microbial communities from Lethbridge, Alberta, Canada - RJG_04 (v2) (version 2) | ecosystem: Host-associated > Mammals > Digestive system > Stomach > Rumen | place: Canada... | reverse complement strand
CCCATAATCAGGTGGTTATTGCGGCGGGGTCCCACCTCTTCCCATTCCGAACAGAGAAGTTAAGCCCGCTTGCGCCGATGGTACTGCAATGCAATGCGGGAGAGTAGGAGGCCGCCACTTTTTCAAGAGAAGCCCTATTATCAATATGATGGTAGGGCTTTTTATTTATTTCTAAATGATGATTAAACGGCTTCACTTGTAGTAAAACGCTAATAGTCTGCGTCTAAAGATAAACAATAACATACAAAAGAAACAATATGAAGAAACTGATTCTTTTTTCTTTGATTAGTCTCTTTTCTATCGGCATTAAAGCACAAGATAGTGGTTTGAAAGGTGCTTGGACAGGAAAACTGAATGTATATGGGAATGAACTAACGCTTGTATTCCATTTTAATGGAGAAGACTGTACGTTGGACTCTCCAGATCAGGGTGTAAAGGGCGTTCCTGCCAAGTTAGAACGTACAGTAACAGGTATCAAGGTTGCCGTTCCGTCTATCAATGCCAGTTATGAGGGCGTTAATATGGGCGAATCTATTATGGGAACATTCAAGCAACATGGGCAGTCGTTCCCACTGACCATAAAACCTGGCTTGTTGAAGCGCAATCGTCCGCAGACACCAGCAATGCCCTATCCATACCAAACACAGGAGGTAAGTTTTAACAATGGCGATGCCATATTGAAAGGTACTCTTGTTATACCAGAAAACGCATCTCGCCAGACTCCGGTAATGCTGATGGTTACGGGTAGTGGCCTGCAGAATAGGGATGAAGAAATCTTTGAGCATAAGCCTTTTGCTGTCATCGCGGATGTGCTTGCGCGTGCAGGAATAGCTACACTCCGTTACGACGACCGAGGATTTGGAGAGTCCACTGGGGATGTTGTTAACTGTACTACGGAAGACCTCAAGAATGATGCCTTTGCTGGTGTCCAATTGCTCCGTTCTCGCTTCGACAAAGTGGGTGTTATCGGTCATAGCGAAGGCGGTACCATCGCGCTGATGTTGGCAGCAGAGAAGAAGGTCGACTTTATTGTTTCTCTTGCAGGTATGGCAGTCTCAGGTAAAGAGACGCTTCTTTGGCAGAATCGCCTTGCCCTTGCTGCAGCAAATATTCCCTCAGAAACGATTGACGTTTACTGCAATGCTCTTGATGAAGTCTTTGATGCCTGTATATCTGGAACTGCTATGCCGTCGACCACTCAATATAACCTTCCTACATCATTGGCCCAGAATCTTGCTGTTGTAACCAAGCAACTCCAGACTCCTTATATGAAACAATTCCTCACTTTGGACTCCCGTCCGCTTCTTGGAAACATCACGTGTCCCGTTCTTGCCCTTAATGGAAGCAAAGATACGCAGGTGGATTCTGAAAGTAATCTTGGCGCACTGCGTAGCGGATTGCAGAAGAATGCTAAGAACAAATTGGAAGCGATAGAAGGAGTGAACCATTTATTCCAGCATTGTAAGACTGGCATGGCTACAGAATACGGCAATATTGAGGAAACCATTGCTCCAGAGGTATTAGAAAAGATGGTTTGTTGGCTGTCAAATTTGTAAACGATTAATAATTTTAGTTCAAATAATTTCCAAATAAATTATAAATCCCAAAGCGAAATGATATAGCTTTGGGATTTTCTTTGTAATTTTGCAACGATGAAAGCGATGAGAAGACAAATATCAGCGATTGTTTTATTGGCAGTATTCCTGCCGATGCTGATGTTGTCGTCTTTGCACTTTCACGAAAGTCCACAGGTCATTGACACGGAATGCAACGACTGCGTGCATCATAATTGTCATGGTCACCTGACGGCTACAGCAACGTGGGCGCATGATTGCGTGTTGTGCCAGTTTATCACTCTGCCTATGCTGATGGCTATCATCGTAGCTGTCATGATATTTGTTCATGTATGTAAGAAATTTCGAGCCCAGCCTTTATGCGTTTGTCATACAGCCTGCTGTGGCACTATCGTAACCAGAGGTCTTCCGACCGTCTGATTCCTACTAGACTTTTACATACATTTTTAATAAACCATTTTTTAATCAAGAATGAAAGCAAAATATATCGTTTTGCTGCTGTTGTGTATATGCACGGCAGTGGCAGCACAGGATAATAACAATAAGCGTGAACCAATAAACAATAAACATGATCATGCGGAGGACTCGACGGACGTATTCTTCCGCCATCTGAACCTGAACGAAGTAACGGTGACGGGCGTGACGGGCGACACGAAGCTGAAGCTGGCGACGGCACCGGTGAGCATCATTTCGCCACAGGTGCTCAGGGCAACGGCCTCGACGAACATCATCGATGCCATCAGTCATCAGCCGGGTGTGAGCCAGTTGACGACGGGCGGCAGCATCTCGAAACCCATCATCCGTGGACTGGGTTACAACCGCGTGGTGGTGATGAGCGAGGGTGTGCGTCAGGAAGGTCAGCAATGGGGCGACGAGCACGGCGTGGAGGTGGATGGCAGCAGCGTGGGCAGCATCGAGATACTGAAGGGTCCGGCATCGTTGATGTACGGCTCGGACGCGATGGCCGGCGTGGTCATCATGCATGCGCAACCGACACTGCCCGAGGACGACATGCGCGCCAATGTCAGTACGGAATACCAGACCAATAACGGCCTCTTCCACTACTCGCTGCAGATGGCAGGCAACCAGAAAGGTTTTGTGTGGGACGCGCGCTGGAGCCAGAAGATGGCGCACGCGTATAAGAATAAGTATGACGGCTACGTGCCGGGCTCGCAGTTTCGCGAACAGGCAGGACGCCTGATGCTGGGCGTGAACAAAGGGTGGGGACACTCGCGACTGACGGCAACGGCCTATCACCTGACGCCAGGTATCATCGAGGGCGAGCGCGACCCCGAGACGGGCGAACTGGAACATGAAGACGGGTGGACGGGTCATGGTTATGGGAAGACGCTGCCCTTCCAGCAGGTGAAACACTACAAGGTCGTGTGGGACAATGCGCTGCACCTCTCGTCGGGCTACCTGAAAGCCATCATCGGCTATCAGCAGAACCGCCGTCAGGAGTATGAGGAGTCGATGGACGACTACGAGCTGTATTTCAAGTTGCACACGCTGACCTACGACGTGCGTTACATCACCAACGAATGGAACGGATGGAAGCTGTCGACGGGTATCGGCGGCATGTATCAGACGTCGAAGAACGAGGGCGAGGAATACCTCATTCCCGACTACCGGCTGTTTGACTTCGGACTCTATGCCACCGCCACGAAGACGTTGAACGACCGCTGGACGCTGAATGGCGGCGTGCGCTACGACCACCGCCGACTGCACGGCGACGAACTCATGGAGGACGACGAGCAGCGTTTCACGGATTTCACGCGCCACTTCAACGGCGTGACGGGTAGCGTCGGTGCCGTATTCAACGTGAACGACCACCTGAACGTCAAGCTGAACGTGGCCCGCGGTTTCCGTACGCCGAACATGAGTGAACTGGCGTCGAACGGTGTGCACGAAGGCAGCATCCGCTACGAACTGGGTAACCAGCGGCTGAAGGCGGAATACAGTCTGCAGGCCGATCTGGGCGTGGACTTCACGTCGCGCTACGTCTCGGCACAACTGGCACTTTTTGCCAATCGCATAGACAACTACATCTTCACCCATCGCGTGGCGGAAGAAATGGAGGAAGGCTACCTGACCTACGCCTACACCCAGGGTGACGCGCGGTTGTTGGGCTTCGAGGCAGGTATGGACATTCATCCCATCCACTCGGTGCACTTCTCCAACACCTTCTCGTATGTCGATGCGCAGCTGTTGCATGCCGATGACGACACGAAATACCTGCCTTTCACCCCTGCGCCCAAATGGACGACGGAGCTGAAATGGGAGTTGCAGCACCACTCGCACAGTACGGTCAGTACGCACGCCATGCATGAGTACCGCCATGATCATCCCAAGAACGGAGTGGCACTGAATAACCTCTACATCGCTGCAGGCCTCGACTGCTATTTTCGTCAGTCGCACGTCTATCGTGCTGACGACACCGAGACACCGACGCCCGGCTATGCGTTGCTCTCGCTCTCGGCAGGTACCGACATTCAGGTGAAAGGCAAGAAGATTGCCGAGTTGTATGTCACTGCCGACAACCTGCTGAACAAGGCCTACCAGAACCACCTGAGCCGACTGAAATATGCCGACATGAATGTGGTAACAGGTCGCCGAGGTGTCTATAACATGGGGCGCAACATCACGTTCAAGGTGGTGGTTCCGATAGCGTTATAACATCTGCTATTCCCAATAAAATTTAAATCCCAAGGCAAAACGATAAAGCTTTGGGATTTTTTCGTACCTTTGACTTCGTCGAAGGTAGGCTGCACCTCAGAAAAACTCAAATTTATTTGGTTTTTCATTCGGTTTGCACTACCTTTGCACATATGAAAACAGAAGGATATAAAGTAAAGGAGTATGGACAGGCTGTAAAACGCTATGTCCAGACCATGGATTTGAAGGACGATGCTGCGCTGATAGCGGAGTATCGCCGTCGTCATAGTGAGCCAGAAGCATGGAAAGAGGTGTTGGACGGCATCCGCGCAGTAGGCATCCTTGACATGCAGTTGTTTATTCTGGGCACCCGTCTGGTGATGATTGTGGAAACCCCGTTGGATTTCGACTGGGACGCTGCAATGGCCCGACTGGCCACCTTGCCTCGCCAGCAGGAGTGGGAAGACTATATGGCCATCTTCCAGCAGTGCAAGGAAGGGGCTACGAGTGATGAGAAATGGCAAATGATGGAACAAATGTTCTACCTGTACGAATGATGAAAAAGGCATTTTTGATAACACTGGCTCTGCTGCTGACAGTAGGGGCAACAGCCGGAAAGAAACTGGAGGTAAAAGACCTGACTAGCAGCAAGTTTGCGGCTACGTCGATAGGTAGTGTACGACCGCTTGCCGACGGAGAGACCTATGCCCGCATGGGCGAAGGCTCCAAGCGCATTGAGGTGTGCTCGTTTAAGACGGGCAAACAAGTGGGCGTGCTCCTGGATGTGGACGATGTAAAAGGCGGACCGCTCGACCGTGTCGACGGCTATATGGTCAGTCCTGACGGTCGCTACGTGCTGGTGCAGACCAATACCCAGCGCATCTACCGCCATTCGTTCACCGCTACCTATTATATCTACAGGGTTTCCGACCACCAACTTACACCGTTGTCGAAGGCTGGCGACCAGCAGACGCCGCTGTTCTCGCCCGATAGCAAGCGCATCGCCTTCGTCCGCGACAACAACATCTTCTTGGTCAGCAATCTCGATGCCCCTGAAGAACAGCAGGTAACCACCGACGGACGTCGCAACGAGGTGATCAACGGCATTCCCGACTGGGTCAATGAGGAAGAGTTTGGCCACGACCGCTCTATGGTGTTCACCGCCGATGGCAGTCACGTGGTGTGGATTCGCTACGACGAAACTGCCGTGAAGCAATACTCCATGCCCCTGTTCAAAGGCCTGAGTCCTGAGAAGAAGCAGTATGCCGACTATCCAGGCTTCTACACCTATAAATACCCCATTGCAGGCCAGCAGAACTCCACCTGCACGGTGTGGAGCTACGACATAGCCAGCCAGCAGACGCAGCAGGTGCAGGTGCCTTTGGACACGGACGGCTACATTCCCCGTGTCATCATGACCAGCGACAAAGAGAAGGTGGCCGTTTATACCATGAACCGCCATCAGGACTGTCTGCGCATCTACATGGCCAATGCCACCACAGCAGCAGTACAGATGGCTATCGAGGAAAAGGTGGACAAGTATGTCCGTGAGGAGGCGATGAGCGACATCCAGATAACCGCTCGCCACATCCTCTTGCCCAGCGACCGCACGGGCTATATGCATCTCTATCTCTACGACCTCAACGGCCGCTTCATTCGCCAGATAGAAGACGGAGACTATGAGGTGAGTGCCGTCTATGGCTATGACGAAAAGACGGGCGACACCTACTATGCTTCGCACGAAAACGGAGCCACCGAGCAGCAAGTGTGGGTGGCCCATAAGAATGGCAAGCGCGAATGTCTTACCCCCAAGGCCGGATGGAGCACCGCCCTGTTCAGCAACAACTACCGCTACTTCCTCCACACCTGGAGCGATATGCACACCCCCACTGTCTGCACCCTTTGCAACAACAAGGGCAAGGTGCTCGAAACGCTGGTCGACAATCAATCTCTGCGCGATTTGTTAGGCGACTATCAACTCGGCCAACCAGAGCTGCTCACCATCACGACGGCCGATGGCGTGCAGCTGAACGCATGGATGCTGAAGCCCGTCGATTTCGACCCTGCCAAGCAATACCCCGTGGTCATGTATCAGTATGGCGGTCCAGGCAGCCAGCAGGTCAAGAATGCCTGGAACATCGGCCAGGCTGGTCGTGGCGCCCTGCTCGAACAATACCTCTGCCAGCAAGGTTTCATCTGCGTCTGTGTCGACAATCGAGGCACTGGCGGACGTGGTGCCGAGTTCGAGAAGTGCACCTATCTGAAGCTGGGCCAACTCGAGTCCCACGACCAAGTAGAAGCCGCCCTATGGCTCGGTCAGCAGCCCTATGTCGACAAGCATCGCATTGCCATCTGGGGTTGGTCGTTTGGCGGTTTCAACACGCTCATGGCCCTGTCCGAGGGTAGGGGAGTGTTCTGTGCCGGCATTGCCATCGCCCCTCCCACCTCGTGGCGCTATTACGACACCGTTTATACCGAGCGCTATATGCGCACCCCTCAGGAGAATGCCACGGGCTATGACGAGTGCCCCATCAGTCGTGCTGACAAACTCCACGGCACACTGCTGCTATGCCACGGAATGGCCGACGACAACGTACACTTCCGCAATACCGCTGAATACACCGAAGCGCTGGTGCAAAAGGGCAAGGACTTCCGCCAATTGGTCTATACCAATCGCAACCACAGCATCTATGGCGGAAACACCCGCAACCACCTCTACCAGCAATGTCTCGACTTCTTTATGGATAATGTAAAGGCCCCTCGCAATTGAGGAGCCTTTTTTGTTATCACTTCGCTCACAGAGCGATCGGTCCATGTCCCATACAACTCGTAGTTGTGATGGCTGTCAGGAAGGCTGTGAGAGCGGCTACTATCACCTTCACCGCTACCTCAACAATACGATTCGTCTTCATAAGCTACATCTTACTTCTGACATCTTACATCTTCCATCGCCTAGTTCTGTCCCAGGCCGCCGCCTGAGTTGCCTCCGTTGTCACCACCGGTGTTGCTGTTACCGCCCTGGTTCTGGCTACCGCCATTCTCCGTAGAACCGTTCTCTCCGTCACCCGCAGATCCGTTCTCGTTGTCCTCAATCTCTGCGTCGTCGTCGCTGGTCACGCGCTTCACCTCGTTACCGTTGCGGTCGTAGCAGGTGATGACGATGGCGGTGTTCTTCAGCTCGTCCTTCAGGTCGGTGTCGGGAGTGAAGATGATGCGTCGGCTGGTAATCAGACCGGTCTTCACCTTGTTCACGTCCTCCACAGACTTCGAGCGCAGACCGAAGCGCATGGTTCCCAGTCCGGGCAGAGCCACGCTGTGGCCTTCTGTTGCCCATGCCTTGATCACCTCGCCAGCTGCATCCCAGCAGGCCTGCATCACACCCTGACTCACGCCACTGCGCAGAGCAGCCTCCTTGATCACCTTCTTCTGGTTCAGGCTCGAGTACTGTTCAGGCGACATCACGTAGCGATAAACGCCAGCATCGTTCGGGTCCTTCGTGAACTTCAGCTTCTTCTCAATTGCTTTTACTCTCATTGTCATAGTTGTAATAATTTTTAATTAAACATAGGATTTTGTTCTCGTGTCGCTGTCGAGCGTCCGTTTTTACGCGCTGGGCAGGCCGTAAAATCTGTCAGGCCTGAAAACAAATTTTTGGCGCCCTGCGAGCATTCTCTCACACTCTCATCGACAATGCAAAGGTACGAATCTTTCATTGCGGTTCGCGAATGTTCCCCCTTCTTTTTTTCCATCCTTGAACCGTTGAATTTCAGTGTTACAGTGTTACAGTTCGGAAATCAATGGTTGGAAGGGTAAGATTTACTCCTATATTTATATATATATATTTATATATATAAATATAGACATATTATTGGGGTTCGGATAAGCCTTTCGGGAACTGTAACACTGTAGCGCGTAGCATAATTTTCCCGCTGACAAATCGAGTTTTCCCATAAGTAAACTACTACATAGCAAGTCTATTGCTCAAATGAAACAGGGACTGGCCCTGTTTCACATTGAATCGCCAACAATCTTCGAAAATAATGGGTTTGCCGTTTGGCAGCCTCATTTATTTTATGTACCTTTGCATTGAATTAAACAAGACATATACAGATGAATTTCGAATCACTTGTTGGACATATCAATCAGGTGCAGGACGTGCTTCAAGCGCAAGCCGCACATGCTGTGAACCTATCACTCACATCCCGCAACTGGCTGGTGGGATATTATATCGTGGAGTATGAGCAGCATGGTGAAGACCGTGCTAAGTACGGTGACAATCTAATAAACCGATTGGCTAAAGATATTAATCGTAAGGGCTTTGAGCCTCGTACCTTGCGACTATACCGGCGCATCTATCTTATATATCCACAGTTGGGGACTGAAATAGGAACTTACCTTCACAATAACAGTTTAGGAGTCCTTGATGCAAGCGGCAATTCAATTTGGCAATCAGCGACCGCCAAATTACAAACACCTGAAAATCAATCAAATGAGATTTGGCAATCAGCGATTACCAAATTGGAAGAGTGGTCAACACCTGCTGATTGGCTCTTCAACAAATTGAATTATACCAGTCTGGCTTACTTGACAAGCATAGAGGATCCATTGAAGCGAGCATTCTATGAGCAGGAAACCATTCGCGGTTGCTGGACAGTTAGGGAACTTGACCGCCAAGTGTCCTCACAATACTACGAGCGCATGGGGCTATCGAAGGACAAGAAAGCCCTGCAAAAACTCGCCGTGAAGAATGCCCAGCAACTAGCTCCGCGCGACATTCTCCACAATCCCGTGACGCTCGAATTTCTGGGTATAGAGTCGCAGGAAATCTATACAGAAACCAAGTTGGAGTCGTACATCTTGAACCACCTGCAGTCGTTCCTGTTGGAGATGGGTCGCGGTTTCTGCTTCGAGGCTCGTCAGAAGCGAATCCTCATTGATCAGGACTACTTCAAGGCCGACCTCATTTTCTACCACCGCATCCTGAAATGCCACGTCATCATCGATTTGAAGATAGATCGTTTCCGCCACGAGTATGCCTCGCAGTTGAACCTCTACATGAACTACTACAAGCACGAGGTGATGCAGGTGGACGACAACCCGCCCATCGGCTTGTTGTTGTGTACCGACTACGGCGTGACCACCGTACAATACGCCACCGAGGGTCTCTCGCAAAATCTCTTCGTCAGCAAATACCGCCTCCAGCTGCCGTCTGAAGACGATATCAAGCAATACCTTTTGGAGAACATCTCGGAAGAGAAGTTCAAGGAATTGAAGGAAGAAGAGGAAAATGCGGAGTAATGAAACAGGGACCAGTCCCTATGTTTTCAATGTCAGTAGTGATGTCAGTAGTGATGTCAGTAGTTCTGTCGGTAGTTTGTCGGTAGTGCAACTATCTGATAGACAGAAGAAAATACGCGAATTGATACTAAAGGATTCCTTTATTTCTGCACAACAAATGTCAGTAGTTCTGTCAGTAGTTCCACGAACTATATGGCGTGACCTTGCTGACCTGCAAAAGAAGGGCGTATTGGTTCGCGAGGGCAACACAAGTGCTGGTCATTGGATTTGGGTTGGAGCTACTACGGATAATGATAAGTAATAGGATAACATGAGTGATACGAAGGAATATATCAAGGGCGACAAGCATGTGCACCAGGCTGGCAGCATCATGATTAAGTTCGCGCAATATAACGTGCCTGGGCAGAAGGGCGACTGGAAGCAGCAGGAAGAAAAGGAGGCAGAGGAACTGGAGAAGGAGTTTGCCGACTTTGAAGAGGTGGTAGAAGAAAAGGCTGAGGACAATGAGCCCCAAGTGAAAGTGAAACCAGACCTGCCACCTGCCGATGTGTTTGTAAACAGGGTAAAGGCTATTGTGATGGAGGCTGCCAAGAAGAATGGCGAGACGATTCCTGCCAAACCAAGAGGACAGATAGGCGAATACAAGTTCTTTGTAGACGGACAGCGTATTGCGAAGATGATGGACGATTTGAGAAAGAATTATGAATCGAAAATCAATGATTTCCTCAGCGTTACCACCAAGTATGATGGTGTGATGATAGTGGCTCCTTTTATTGGAAGGTTGCTTCAGATTGAAGAGTTAAGGTCGCGCGACCTTCAGCTAACTGACTTGGAGTTTGCCTTCGTACCTTATTATAATAATACGACCAGCGCAGTGAAACGACTTAGCACGAAATTGGACTCAGCAGAGGCAAATATGCTGTTTAGCCTGCTTGCGGGCATCCAAAAAAAGTATCCAAAAGACTGAATCCACTTGAATCCACTTGAATCCACTTTTAAGAATGTTGGTGGATTTAGATTAAACAACTAAAAATCAGAGGTTTAGAAGGAAATTAAATTTTTCAGGAAAAGCTTGTAAATCTAGAACTGGATTTAGAATCTTTGCCAACGGAAATCAGAAATGACGACCGTTGGCAATTTTTTTTGTATCACAAATAATAGTTATAGATTTATGAAGAAAAACGTTATGTTGGACGCTACGACAACAGAAACTTGTAGCAATGAAGAGAACTATGAGATTAGTCAGATGTTGAAGCACTTGGCACCTTGGATTGAGAAGACTGATGGTGAAGAGACTGTGGGTTCGTGGGAAACCACACTGGCCACCAAGATGATGATGAAGTTGTTGGAGCTTTGGATTACACCAGAGAATCGCGAACGAATAGAAAAGATGCTTGAAAATTATCACCCTCTGGATCGCAGTGCCATGGCTTATGCCTTGCTGGTCTATGTGATGACGGGCACTAAGATGACGTTCAAGAGTGCTGTGGCTAACCAACACTACAAGACCATCTGCAAGATGTTGAAGGAGGATATGCCTGAGTTGATGTTTGCCGGTCATATGAAGTACATGCTTCGTCGCTATGGCAAGAAGGTTGCTAAAGCATCAACCATTAATCATGAACCATTAACCGTTAACCAATAAGTATAACCGAGTCGGAGGATGGGCGAGGAAACGTGTACGTACGAATGAGCTCAACTAAAACCCCGCTTTCCAATGCTCATTAATTCGATAAGATTATGCGAATAGAAATTGAAATCAGCCAGGAG
>Ga0310695_10013374_pt1 | contig 11299 bp, 8 predicted proteins | sample RumenRJG_04DNA_FD_203882 | JGI IMG/M metagenome (GOLD analysis project Ga0310695, IMG submission 203882) | Bovine rumen microbial communities from Lethbridge, Alberta, Canada - RJG_04 (v2) (version 2) | ecosystem: Host-associated > Mammals > Digestive system > Stomach > Rumen | place: Canada... | reverse complement strand
CAGCATACAGTGCGATCCGCCGAGGCTTTCGAGCGCGGAAGCCCTGGTAAGGTGGAAGCATCCGGAGCTCGGCCTGATATCTCCCGCAGACTTCATCCCGCTTTTCGAGAACCACGGCATCATCCACCTTGTGGATGACTATGTATGGGCGGTCGCGGCCGGACAGGTCGCCGACTGGAAGGATCGCTTCGGCGTCGAACTTCCTGTCTCGGTAAACATGTCGAGGGCTGAGATGTTCGATCCGGATCTGAAAGAAAACCTCGAAGAGCTGCTGAAGATCAACGGCCTCGACCCGTCGAACCTCAAGCTCGAGGTCACTGAGTCGGCATACACGGAGAATGCCGAAGAGCTGATCTCGGTGATAGAAAAACTCAAGGATTCGGGCTTTGAGATAGAGATGGACGACTTCGGATCGGGCTATTCCTCTCTGAACATGCTTTCGACTCTGCCGCTCGACGTTCTGAAGATGGACATGAAGTTCATCCGGAACGTGGAAAAGGACGCCGGCAGTTTCCGCATGATAGAGCTGGTGCTCGACATCGCGAAGTATCTCGGTGTGCCTGTCGTGGCAGAGGGCGTCGAGACAGAAGAACAGCTGAGGCTGCTGAAAGAAGCGGGCTGCGAGCTGGTGCAGGGCTATTACTTCTCAAAGCCGCTGCCGGCTGAGGAATTCGAAGAACTGATAAAAAAAGAGATTGCGGTGAAGAGGGGGTAGTGACATATGACCATTCAGGAACTGTACGATCAGATAGGCGGCAATTATGAGCATGCCGTCCGGATCATGAGGATGGACAAGATGATCAGCAAGTATCTGCTGAAATTCGAAGACAGCGATGTATGCGACAGGCTGAAGGAGGCCGGAGAATCCATGGACCCTGCGGCTCTTTTCGAGAGCGCTCACGCGATGAAGGGCGTCTGCGGCAACCTGGGCCTTGACAGTCTCGCGGCTCTGGTCAGCGAGGTTACGGAGGAGTTCCGCCCGGGAGCTGCAAGAAAGCTCAGCGATGAAGAGGTGAAGACGAAGCTCGGCGAGATCTTCGCCATGTACGAAAAGACAAAGGCGGGCATCGGGGAGTACAGGGCATCTCTTTGATGCGTGACAGAAACAGGACTGGGGAAAAAGGGCGTATCTATGAACGAACCTATGATAAATGAAAACGGATCAGAGGGCAGGTTCGACAGGTATGTGAGCCCGCTGGCCGCATGGGCGCTCGCTTTCGGCTGCGCTGTCGGCTGGGGCGCTTTCATGATGCCGGGAAACACATTCCTGCCTACGGCGGGACCGATAGGCACGGTGATCGGTATCGTGATCGGCGGCATCATCATGATCGTGATCGGTTTCAATTACCATTACATGATAAACCTCTATCCTGATGCCGGCGGAGCGTTCACATACGCCAAGAAGGAGTTCGGATATGATCACGGATTCCTCTGCGCGTGGTTCCTGATCCTTTCGTACGTTGCGATAATGTGGGCCAACGCTACCGCGCTGCCCCTGCTATTCAGAAAGATCTTCGGGAGCACCTTCCAGTTCGGATTCCATTACACGCTCGCCGGCTTCGATATATGGTTCGGCGAAGTCATGCTTGCCATTGCATCCATCCTGATCGCCGCGCTTATATGTTTCAGAAACCATATGGCCAAATGGATACAGACAGTCATGGCCGTCGTGCTGCTGGGAGGCGTTTTCGTATGCTTTGCCGGCACATGGAACATGCATCACGGCGGAGCCGCGACGATAAGGCCGGCGTTCGCGCCGGGCAAAAGCCCTGCTGCGGGAATAATGACCATAATATTCCTCGCGCCGTGGGCCTTTGTGGGCTTCGAGTCCATATCCCATTCATCAGAGGAATTCAGATTCCCGCATAAAAAGTCCGGAGCGATCATGACCGGAGCGGTCATAGCCGCGATAGCGGCGTACGCTCTTCTGGCGCTCAACGCCGTAGCGATCCTGCCGCCGGAGTACAGCAGCTGGACCGATTACGTGGCCGCTGCCGGAGATCTGGACGGCGTAAAAGGCGTGCCGACGTTTTACTCGACGCAGCAGGCGATGGGCAGAGCCGGAGTGGCTATCCTGGCAGTCACCTGCATCGGAGGCATAGCGACCGGTCTAATCGGGAACTTCATCGCATCGAGCAGACTGATTTGCTCCATGGCCGAAGACGGCATAGTGCCGGCCGGCCTCGGCAGGCTGGACCGGGGAGGCTCTCCGCGCAACGCGATCATAGCCATAATGCTCATATCGGTGATCATCCCGTTCTTCGGGCGCACGGCGACCAGCTGGGTGGTCGATGTCACGACTGTCGGCGCGGCCATCGTGTACGCCTATACATCGGCAGCCGCCTTCAAGGCCGCCGGTGAACACGGGAACAAAAGGATAAGGATAACGGGAGGCATCGGCATCGCGGTATCCATCCTGTTCGCGCTGTACTTCCTCGTGCCTAATCTGCTCGATGTAACGACGCTGGGCACGGAGTCGTACTTCATACTCGCTGCATGGAGCATACTCGGATTCGCTGTGTTCTACATGGTCTTCAAAAATGACACCACCAGGCGTTTCGGCAAATCCATGGTGGTATGGATCGTGCTGCTGGGCCTTGTCTACTTCACATCCACGGTATGGATGCGTCAGGCGACGACAGCGGCCGCCGAAAGGGCGATAGAGCCCATACACGAGAATTACAAGCAGATACTCAGGGAAAACGGCGTGGACATTACGACTTCGGCGTCGAAGAACTCTATCGAGTATCTTGAGAACGTGCTCGGTGAAGTAACGGGCTCGATGACGACCAACATGATGATACAGACGCTTCTCATCGTACTGGCGCTCGCCATCATATTCGCGATATACAGGATAATGCGACAGCGCGAACAGCAGATAGAGGTCGAAAAGGCCATGGCAGAAGAGGTCAGCCGCGCCAAGACGAGCTTCCTCTCCAACATGAGCCATGAGATAAGGACTCCGATGAACGCCATCATCGGACTCGACAACATAGCGCTGAAGGATCCGGACGTGCCGCCGCACACACGCGAGCAGCTCGAGAAGATCGGCTACAGCGCGAGACACCTTCTGGGGCTCATCAACGATATACTCGACATGAGCAGGATCGAATCGGGGCGCATGGTGCTCAAGAACGAAGACTTTGCGATGAGGGATTTCCTCGACCAGATCAACGTGATCATTAACGGTCAGTGCCAGGACAAGGGCCTCGACTACGAGTGCCAGATAGTCGGCAATATCGACGACTATTATGTGGGCGATGACATGAAGCTCAAGCAGGTGCTGATCAACATACTCGGCAACGCGGTCAAGTTCACGCCTTCGCCGGGCAGGGTGTTCTTCACCGTCGAGCAGACAGCGAGAGAAAGCGGCAGGTGCACCCTGAGGTTCACGATGCGAGACACCGGCGTCGGCATGGACAGGGAATACATCCCCAGGGTATTCGATGCGTTCTCGCAGGAGGACGCGACCACGACCAACAGGTACGGCGGTTCGGGCCTCGGCATGGCGATAACGGGCAATCTCGTCGAAATGATGGGAGGAACCATCGATGTCGACAGCGAGAAAGGCGCCGGAACGACGTTCACCGTAACTGTCGACCTCGGAGAGTCCGCGCGGACTCTCGGGACGGAAAGGCTCGATGAACTGATCGGCAGGATAAAAGTACTGGTGGTCGATGACGATCCTGTCGCCTGCGAGCACGCAAAGCTCGTGCTTGAAGAGCTCGGCGCCGAAACGGATATCTGTGAGCGAAGTACAGAAGCGTTCAGCCGGATTAAGCGCAGGTGGGATGACGGCGATCCGTACGACGTAGTCATCTCGGATTACCGCATGCCTGTCATGGACGGCATCACACTGACCGAAGAGATCAGGCGCTTCGACGGCGGAAAGACCGCTATCATCATCATGACCGGATACGACTTCGATGCGGAGTCTGAGCGCGCGCACAAGCAGGGAGTGGACGGGATACTCACAAAGCCGCTCTTTGCGGACACGCTGCAGCGCGAGATACAGATGATCATGAGGGGAAGGGTCGCAGAATCTGCAGAGGAACATAGCCCGGCAGGTGATGAGACCGCCGAAGAAGGGTACACCCTCGAGGGCAGGCGCGTGCTTGTCGCTGAAGACGTCGACATCAACGCAGAGATACTCATGGACATCCTCGAGATGGAGGGGATGGAATGCGAGCTTGCCGGCAACGGGCAGATCGCGGTCGACATGTTCGGAGACAGCGATGAGGGCCACTACGATGCGATCCTCATGGACATACGCATGCCTGTGATGGACGGACTCACGGCTGCGGCGGCGATAAGGGCTATGGAGAGAGCGGATGCGAAGAAGATCCCTATCATCGCGCTCACGGCGAACGCGTTCGACGAGGACGTAAACAACTCCATCAAAGCGGGCATGAACGCCCATCTGTCGAAGCCTGTCGAACCGGACAAGCTCTGCGGCATGCTGGCATCACTCATACAGAAGAAGTAATCAGAAAGGTAAACGGCGCAACAAAATGGCTTATGAATGGACACTGAACAAAGAGGGAAAGATAGTATTCCCGGTACCCGATAAAGTGAAGATCCCGTGGGACAGGAGCCGCGGAGATCTCCCTCTGACTATCGGGTATTTCAACGGCACTATGTATGAAAAGGTCGAGGAGGAAGCTAAAAAGCATCCTCTGATGGTCGCCATGGATTTCATGGGCAAGCACCTCAATTACAAGTACATGATCGACCAGATCAATCTATGCGCGAAGTCCCTGAAGGTGCTCGGCATAAGGGAGAACGACAGGGTCACCATCGCGATGCCGAACTGCCCTCAGGCTATCTACATGCTGTACGCGGTCAATCTGGTGGGGGCGGTCGCGAACATGATCCACCCTCTCTCGGCCGAAAAGGAGATCGAGAACTACCTGAACATGTCGGGATCGGTGATGGTCGTCACCCTCGACCAGTTCTACCACAAGATCGAGGCGATCAGAAAGAATACGAATATCCAGAATGTCATCATCGCGCGCGTCAAGGACGAGCTGACAAAACCGATCAGGGTCGGCTACATGCTGACCGAGGGCCGCAAGATCAAGAAGATCCCGAGGGACGCTCCTGTCTTCCAGTGGCCTGAGTTCATGAAGCTCGGAAGGCACTGCGGCTACGAGTACAAGGTAAAGAGACAGCCTGACGATCCGGCGGCCATACTGTATTCGGGAGGAACGACCGGCACTACCAAGGGCATAGTTCTTACGAATCTCAACTTCAATGCGCTGGGAGCGCAGGTCCTGGCGGCCAATCCTATCTTCAAGACCGGTGACAAGATGCTCGCCGCCATGCCTATATTCCACGGCTTCGGGCTCGGCGTATGCATACACACCATGCTCGCCGGCGGCGGACGCTGCGTTCTGGTGCCACGCTTCACGCCTAAGAGCTACGCCAAGCTGATCACGAAGTACAAATGCAACTTCATAGCCGGAGTGCCGACGCTCTTTGAAGCGCTTCTGAGGCTTCCTTCGATGAACGGAAAGGATCTTTCCTGCCTCAAGGGAGTCTTCTCGGGAGGCGACTCGCTCTCGCCCGAGCTCAAAAAGAAGTTCGACGCCTTCATCGCGGAGCACAACGGAAAGATACAGGTCCGCGAGGGCTACGGAACTACGGAATGCGTCACGGCGTCATGCCTCACTCCTCCGCAATACTACAAGGAGGGCAGCATAGGCATACCGTTCCCTGACACATATTACAAGATCGTGAAACCGGGCACTGACAAAGAACTGCCGTACGGCGAGGAGGGCGAGATCCTGCTGGCGGGACCGACCGTGATGCAGGGCTACCTCGACATGCCGGAAGAGACGGCAGAGACCATCAGAGAGCACGCGGACGGCCTGAAATGGGTATACACGGGCGACCTCGGCACGATGGACGACGAGGGCTTCATATACTTCAAGGGCCGCGCCAAGAGGATGATAATATCTTCCGGGTACAACATCTATCCGGCTCAGCTCGAGAACATATTCGATGCGCACGAGAAGGTGCAGATGAGCTGCGCGGTCGGGGTGCCTGACAGCTACAAGATGCAGAAGGTAAAGATGTTCGTCATGCCTAAGAAAGGCATAAACGCCGGAGAGGAGCTCAGGAACGAGCTGATGTCATATGCAAAGAAGCACGTTGCCAAGTACGCCATGCCTTACGACATAGAGTTCCGGGACGAGCTGCCTAAGACCCTTGTGGGCAAGGTGGCGTACCGCGTCCTCGAAGAGGAGGAAGCGGCGAAGTATCAGGCTGAACAGGAAGCGGCCGGAACCGATTCCTGAACAGCGGGCAGGGCATAGCCCCATGGCCCGGCGGACGCCGAAACAGAGGGCAAGGCATAGCCCAGGGCATAGGCAAGGCATATCCCAAGGCATGGAGCAAGGATTATCCCAAGGCATAGAGCAAAGCATATCCCAAGGCATAGAGCAAGGAATATCCCAAGACATAGAGCAAAGCATATCCCAAGGCATGGAGCAAGGAATAGCCCGGCGGACGCAATAAATGGATCACTTCGGATCCGGCCTGCAGGCTCGTAGTGGTTCCGGCTTCAGCGCTGATCCGGAAAGGGAAATGGGTATTCCCGTTCGCTCTCCTCTGAGCTCACGGGGTCTGCCAGCCGATCGCGCCGCTCTGCAGCTGTCCGGGCGGGTAAAGTAGACTCCGCCGGCCAGCGCTGGCGCTCCCGGGGCAGACTGGCAAGTTGAAAACTGGAGCGAAATGAGCGCCTGCCGCGAAAATGCACCATATACGGCAGACCGGCAGTGCTCAAACTGGAGCGAAATGAGCGTCAGCCTCAAAAATGCACCAATTTCAGACTGAGCCAGGCGAGATAATTGGAGCGAAATGAGCGCCTGCCGCGAAAATGCACCATATACGGCAGGCCGGCAACGCTCAAAATGGAGCGAAATGAGCGCCAGCCTCGAAAATGCACCAATTCCGCCCCGGCCTGGAAAGAAAAACTGGAGCGAAATGAGCGTCAGCCTCGAAAATGCACCATAAACGGCAGGCCGGCAGCGCTCAAAATGGAGCGAAATGAGCGCCTGCCTCAAAAATGCACCAATTCCGCCCCGGCCTGGAAAGAAAAACTGGAGCGAAATGAGCGTCAGCCTCAAAAACGCACCAATTCAGCTCTGATCTGGAAGATGAAATTGGAACCAAATGAGCGCGGACGTCGAAATGGTTCCAATTGAAGGCAGATCCTGAGGGGGAAATTGGAACCAAATGAGCACGGACGCCGAAATGGTTCCAATTGAAGGCAGATCCTGAGGATGTAATTGGAACTAAATGAGCGCGGACGTCGAAATGGTTCCAATTGAAGGCAGATCCTGAGGATGAAATTGGAACTAAATGAGCGCGGACGTCGAAATGGTTCCAATTGAAGGCAGATCCTGAGGGGGAAATTGGAACCAAATGAGGGCGGACATCGAAATGGTTCCAATTACAGGCCGGTAAGATCAGCGGAAAAGCAGAGGAGAGGAAAAGCAGAAATGGAAAGACAGGACAAGGGGCTCGCATGGATGCTCCGCTTCGAGAATATCGCGTGGTATGAGGCCGGCGCTGTCCGGATACTCGACCGCCGCATATATCCGGTCGAGGTGGTCAAGGTCGAGTGCCGGACCCACCGCGAGGTGGCTGAGGCCATCAGGGATATGGTGACCCAGAGCGCCGGCCCTTACATGGCGGCCTCGATGGGCATGGCTCTTGCCGCCTGGGAATGCAGGGGCAGAAGCGAGGCAGAGCAGCTGAAGTATCTTGAAGATGCCGCGTATACGATCTCACATGCCAGACCGACAACGACCTGGAGGATGACAAAGATAACGGAATCCTGCATAGAAGCTGCAAAGAAGGAATTTTCAAGAGGTTCGGATGATGTTTCCGAAGCGATAAAGGAATTCTCGATAGAACAGAACAACGAGAGATATGCCGGCATGGCTCTTGCCGGAAAGTATCTGGCAGAACTTTTCCCGGACCACGGAACTGTAATGACGCAGTGCTTTGCCGAGACCATAGTCGGCATGATGCTCAGGGAAGCAAAGCTCCGGGGCAAGGACATAAAGCTGTTCTGCCCTGAGACAAGGCCGTTCTTCCAGGGCTCCAGGCTGACCGCAACGGTATGCCATGACATGGGATTCGACACTACGGTCATCACCGACAACATGCCTGCCTCTGTCATGAAGAACGAGGGGATCGACCTCTTCACATCGGCTGCCGATGTCATATGCGTGGACGGCCATGTGGTAAACAAGGTCGGAACATACCAGATAGCGATAGCCGCGAAGTACCACGGGATACCGTATTACGTGTCGGGAACTCCGGACCACGGGCATCAGACCATAGACAGCGTAAAGATAGAGTTCAGGGATCCTAAGGAAGTCCTGCAGGCGATGGGAACAGCTACCGCCAACCAGGAGGTGAAGGGATACTATCCGGCCTTCGATATCACGCCGCCGGAGCTGGTGACGGGCGTCGTCACCGACCAGGGCGTGTTCGCGGCTGACAGGCTGAGCGAATACGGCGCAAAACCTGACGGCTTTCTGGTCTGACGGGAAATGAAATCTCGGAGGCGTAGGATCGAAGATACATGACAATTTTATTCCGCAACGATACTGCTGACAGAGCTTATGATGCTGGCGATGACGCTCCACGTCGTGACCTATCCGGGCTTCAGGTGGAAACAGAAGCGCTGGTATCTGCTCACATTCATTACGATTATGCTGTGCGCGGCGGCCGAGTGGGCGGCCGAGGTATTCGACGGGCGCGGCCCGGCGTACGTACTGCCGCTGACCGTCATCACCGTGATGCAGTTCTCGCTCACACCGCTTATACCGGTGTTCTTCGCGGGAGCTCTGGGCATGGGGGAGGTGGCCAGGCCTGCGAGCGTTTTCTTTGCGGCGAACGTGCTTCTGGAGATATTGATGGCTCCGTCCGGCCGCATCTTCTACTTTGAAAAAACGGGGACGTACTTCCACGGGGAACTCTACATCCTGTACGAAGTATTCTATATCATAAGCGTCGGATTCCTGCTCGTGCCTCTGCTACATCTACTACAACGATCTCGTACAGCAGGATGTGCAGACCGCGCTCAAGGAGGAGCGGGGCAAGATAATAAGCATTTCCGAGCATATAGTCTCCACTCTTGCCAATCTGATCGAGAGCCGGGATCTCGAGACGGGCGAGCATGTTGCCCGCACCAGCGAATATGTCAGGACGCTGGCGGAATGCGCACGCAGGGACGGTGTGTACGCGGATGTGCTGACAGATGACTGCATCGCGCTGCTGGAGGCGTTTGCGCCGCTCCACGATGTGGGCAAGATAGTCGTTTCAGACAGCATACTGCGAAAACCGGGCAGGCTCACTCCCGAAGAGTTCGAAGAAATGAAAAAGCACGCATCCGCCGGAGGCAGAGTCGTGCGCGAGATACTTGACGGCATCGCGGGAGAAGAGCAGATGAAGTTTGCATCAGACATAGCCATGTACCATCATGAGAAGTGGGACGGCTCGGGATATCCAGAGGGGCTTTCAGGGGCGGACATACCGCTGAACGCAAGGATAATGGCCATAGCGGATGTGTACGACGCTCTCGTTTCCGAGAGATGCTACAAGAAGCCGATGACGCCTGATCAGGCCTGCAGGATCATTGAGGAAGACGCCGGAAAGCACTTCGACCCGCAGCTCGCTAAGGTCTTCCTGGATTACAGGGAGGAATTCGAAAAAGGCGGGAAAGCGTCCTGAGGACATCAGTCCTCATCCGCTTCTGAAGATCTTTTCCTGGCAGCGCGGTCCTGTATCCAGGCGGGCGCCAGTATGGATATCAGAATGAGAAATGACCCGAACAGCATGGTCGGGGTCATTTTTTCATGCAGGAACACGACCCCGAGCACAGCGGCGGTAAGCGGATTGAAGACCGCGAGTATGCCCGCGCGCTCAGGCGTGGTGTACTTCTGGCCGAAGGGCTGTATGGTGAATCCGACGCAGCTGCAGATGACAGCGAGCGCCAGCACGGCGCCCCACTCCGTGCCGGACTGCGGAAGCCTTATCTCTTCAAAGATAAAGGCGCCTATGTATGCGAATACGGCGATGAAGAGGAGCTGGTATATCGAGACCGTCAGCAGGTCATCGTTCTTTGCGGCCGTGTCGGTGACCAGCACTGAGAGCGAGTACCAGAAGGTGCCCAGAAGGACCAGGAGTTCGCCCGTCGTGAAGCCTATGCGGTCTCCTTTCAGGGTAAGAAATCCCACGCCGATCACCGCAAGGACAGCGGATATGACTGTAAGGCGGTCAGGAAGCTTCCTGTACGCCACGCAGGTGATGGCCGGCACCATGACGACCACCATTCCCTCGAGGAATGCCGTGACCGATGACGGGGTCGTCTTAAGGCCCATCAGCTCGAAGAGCATCGCAAAGAAGAACGTGATCCCTATCAGGGCGCAGTGCAGCAGCGTCCTTGCATCGACCCGGGTGATGTTCTTCCTGAACAGGAAAGCGATTATCACGAAAGCTATCGTGAACCTTATCGCTATGGTCAGGTAAGGTCCCATGGTGCGCATCGCGATCGTGGCAAAGAGAAGCGAGCTCGCCCTCAGAGCGAGAGCCAGTCCTACCAGGAATTCGCCTCTTCTTTCGTTCATCTCGATATGGAATTTCATGTGGACTATTGTACCTTTCCGGGGTTGACGATTCAAGGGAGCGGGAGCTATTAAAGTCTGTTTAGGATGCGATTAAAGAATATATAGATAAATGTACAAAGAAAACGTGACTGAATATACTTGTAAGCGTATAATCACGGGGAAGTATGCGCTTTGCAAAAGGAGCGCGTCCAGATCATAAAACCCCGTAAAAAGAAAGAAGGACTGCAAATGGCAAAAGTGGATATCTTCTCCGGATTTCTCGGAGCAGGCAAGACGACACTCATCAGAAAACTCATCTCCGAAGGCTACGACACGAAGAACATCGTTCTGATCGAGAACGAATTCGGCGAGATCGGCGTGGACACGGGATTCCTGAGAGAGACCGGAATTCAGATCAATGAGATGGTAGCGGGCTGCATATGCTGCACCCTCGTGGGAGACTTCGGAAAGGCCCTCGATGAGGTGGTCGAGAAATACGATCCGGACAGGATACTCATCGAGCCGTCCGGCGTAGGCAAGCTCTCGGACGTCATCATAGCGGTCCAGGACCTCGATAATGAAAAGATCGAGCTCAACGGCTTCACCACTGTGGTGGACGCCAAGAGATACAGGATGTACATGGAGAACTTCGGCGAGTTCTTCTCGAACCAGGT
>Ga0310695_10013372_pt1 | contig 11300 bp, 10 predicted proteins | sample RumenRJG_04DNA_FD_203882 | JGI IMG/M metagenome (GOLD analysis project Ga0310695, IMG submission 203882) | Bovine rumen microbial communities from Lethbridge, Alberta, Canada - RJG_04 (v2) (version 2) | ecosystem: Host-associated > Mammals > Digestive system > Stomach > Rumen | place: Canada... | reverse complement strand
TTATTATCACCCTGATTGCTATCATACTATGCAGACAATAAACCAAATAAAAGACCAGTTTTATCGGGAAATAAATCCCAATATGACGGGAAAACAGATTGGTCAATTGGTGTCTATTGTGAATAATATTGTATTTACCAAAGGAAATGACGTAGATTTTGTAAAATTTGCACTAGAGTATTTCATCAAGTATAAGCCTGGTGCGTTAAAATACCCAGGAGGCATGGCTTACATCGTTCAAGATCGCGACGTTTTGTCGGCATGGGAGAAATTACAAGCTCAAAAGATTAGAGAAGAACTAAGAAAAGAAATGGATAAAATCAATGACGATGATAAGGGAGAGATTATCGGATTTGATTCGTCTAATAAAAAAATTGAATATAAAGATAACAGAAAAAATAAATTTTCAAATGTACTGGGGGTGTAAATTATGGCAAGAAGTATTTCAGAATTGGTAGATAACTCGGCAGAAGGTGGTGTAATTGCCAGTCTCATCTATCATCCAGAATTTCTTCTTAGTGATAATAATTTGCAGCCTCGATTTTTTTGGAACCAAGAAAACATGCTAATGTTTTGGGCGATTAATGAACTGGTTAACAATGGTGTTACTAAAATTGACGCACTCAATCTTAAGAATATGCTATATTCAGATCCTGCTTGCCAGAAAATGGCAGACAGATTTGGATTAACCAACCTACAGGAATACATTGAAATGTCTAGAGTGGCGGCAAGAGGTACATATGAAGAATATAAACTTCTTGCCAATACTGTTATCTCATTAGCATTTAGAAGAGAACTGTGTAATTTATCTGTTGACATTGGGAAAGAATGCTTTAATCAGGAAATCACTCTTGATGATTTAAATGACTTTGCAAATAATGGAATTGACAAGATAGCTGAAAAATTTATTTTTGGTGGGGACTCCGTACAGTTCGGAGAAAAGATTGATTCCATTTGGGAGGAGATTTGCGAAGATAGAAATGATGATGGGAGTGTTGGTATTCCAAATCTGATACCAAGTCTTGATGAGTATTTTACATTTGGTAAAGGCGAGATGGTTTTAATTGCTGGTGCCACTGGAAAAGGTAAAAGTTCTTATATGATGGCACAAGCAGTTTCTGCCCTTAACAATGGTGTACCATGTGTAGTAGCAGATTCAGAACTGACAGATAAAGTTTATACACCGCGCCTTTTAGCCAACTTAAGTGGTGTTCCAGTAAAAATAATCAAGAATGGTAAGTACACAAAAGATCAGGAGAGTCGGATAAAACAAAGTATAGAGTATATTAAACATTGTCCAGGGTTTGTACATGAATATATACCTGTGTTTAGCAAGTTACAAATCGATCAGATATGTAGGAAATGGTATAACAAAGGTAGATTGGGATTTTTTATATACGATTATATAAAACCAACTGGTAAAGCCGCTGCTGAAATAAGTCAAAGTATGGGCATGTTAGCAGATTATCTTAAATCAATTGCCGGGAATTTAAATATCCCCGTTCTGGCTGGTCTTCAGTTAAATCGAGTGACCGGAGATTTAGCGGATAGTTTAAAGACAGAAAGATATGCTGATGTATTATTATTCTGGAAAGAGAAAACAGTAGAACAATTAAAGAATGATGGATTTGAATGTGGAAACTTTATGATACAAGTTATTAAGAATAGAAATGGTGCTGTGCATGATGAAAATCAGTATGTAGATATACAATTCACTGGTGACTTGATGCGTATTAATGAAGCAAAAACTCATAGTGCGGCACCAACAACTCCGTTTGAGAAAGGTTGATTGAATTGAAATATTCCCAGGAAGCACTTGAAGAAATGGCAGACAAGGTTGACCTTCTGGAATATGCAAGTCATTCTGTGGATTTTGTAAAACATGTTGGATCAACTTATTATGCCGTTTGTCCTTTTCACAATGAAAAAACCGCATCTTTAGCTGTGAAATCAGATGAGAATTTCTTTCATTGTTTTGGCTGCGGACGCTCTGGGAATATATATAAGTGGCTAATGTGGACAGAGGGATTAACCTTTGATCAAGCTGTACAAAAAGTATGTAATATTACAGGTTCAGACGTTAATGATTATGTTGAGTCTGAGGCTTTAGCATTTTTAAAATTACTCAATAGATTAAATAATCCTAAAAAAACTAAAATACCAGATAGAAAAATACTAGATATTGATAAGGATTACAATCAGAAATTTAAAGATGAAATCCCGCAGGAATGGATTGATGAAGGGATTTCTGCTGAGGAAATAAAAAAATATGAAATAAGAGTAGATCCAACTAGCAATAGAATTGTTTACCCTGTTAGAGATGCAGATTTTCAGATGATTGCAGTCAAAGGGCGTACACGATTTCAAAATTATAAGACTCTTGGAATCATGAAATATATGAATTATCATCGCCTTGGAGTTCTAAATTACTTCACGGCCATGATGCAAGCACATGATTATATAAAAGAAACCAACGAGATTATTATTGTTGAAGGTTTGAAATCTGTTATGAAACTTGACCAGTGGGGATATCACAATACCGTCTCTGCTGAAACATCTACGCTGAACGAATATCAAATAGAATTATTGGTTCGAATGCATATTAAGAATGTGATTATTGCATTTGATAAGGACGTTTCATTAAAGAAAATACAGGAATGTACAAAGTTATTAAAAAAGTTTACAAACTGTTATGCCGTAATTGACAAGTGGGGATTATTGCAAGATAAAGACAGTCCATGTGACCAGGGGAGGGAAACATGGGATATTTTATTTGAAAGGAGGGTGAGAATTTGAACGAGTATGATGAAGATAAATTTGTAATTGGTACTATGAGATATAGTTTTTCCAGACTGAATAGTTTTTATACATGCCCGTATGAGTGAGTGGCATCAGAACTATGTGAAATGTACGGAAAAGGATAGTTCTGCGATGGCACAGTTTGGTAGCTTAATGCATCATATCTTGGAATTATATGCTAAGGGTGGGTTAGATATCTTTGAACTATCTCAGTATTATGAAGAACATTTTAACGAATGGGTTACATATGATTTCCCGACAAATAAATATGTTGATCTGCGTGAAAAATACTATGAACAAGGATTGGAATATTTGGATAATATAAATCTGGATTTCGAGCGCTATGAAATTCTAGGTGTAGAAAAAGAAGTTATTTTTGATATTAATGGGTACGAGTGTATAGGATTTATTGACTTGTTGCTCCGAGATAAAGAAACCGGAGAGATTATAATTGAAGATCATAAAAGCGCCAGCATCGGTATCTTGAAAAGTGGCAAGATAGCAAAAAAAGATCGTGAACATTTTGAAAGTTTTAAAAAACAGCTTTATCTATATGCGAAACCTGTTGTTGAAGAGTATGGACATGTTGATAAATTAAAATGGAATTTGTTTAAGGAGCAGTCATTTATTGAGATACCGTTTGATCAACGAGAATATGAAAATAGTATTATTTGGGCGGCAGATACAATAAAGAGAATTGAATCAGAAACGGAATGGGGTATTAATTCAGAACTTATTAAGGCCAAGGATGATGGCAAATATCCACCATTTTATTGTATGAATTTATGTTCAATCAGGTATCATTGCCCGTATAAGTATGAATATTTGGAAATGTTAAGAATTATAAAAGAAAACAAAGAAATATAAATATCAAGGGTGATATAAATGAATAATAATTATACCGTTCTTCATTTACATAGTATGGATTCAAATCCTAAAAGTGGATTAACAATTGACTCAGTTACTCCATTTCAAGATTATATTCTAGAAGCAAAAAAATGTGGCATGACAGCTATGGCATTTACAGAACATGGTGCCGTTTTACATAATGTTGCTAAGAAACAAATGTGTGAGAAAAACGGTATTAAGTATATTCATGGTCAAGAGTTTTATGTCACTGAAAAAATAGATGTTAATAATCTTGTTCGTGATAATTATCATTGTATTTTGTTGGCAAAAAACAAAGATGGTGCTAAAGAAATTAATTATTTATCATCTATTGCTAATAATAGGGAAGATGGTCATTTCTATTATACGCCAAGAATTGAATTGGATGATGTTATCAATACATCAGAAAATGTTTTAGTTTTAACAGCATGTACAGCTGGGATATTATGTCGTGGTACATCTGGTGCAAAAGAACGATTTTTAACTTTTATAATTAATAATAAACATCGTTGTTGGTTAGAGATTCAGCCACACAAATTTGATCTCCAGATTCAGTATAATCAGTATTTATATAAAATTGCCGAAGAATTCGGTATTAAACTGGTTGCAACAAGTGATGTTCATGCAGTGTCTCACGATCATCTGATGGGAAGAACTGTTATGCAAAAATCAAAAAAGATAGTATTTCATGATGAGGATGAGTGCGATTTAGCATGGCATAATTATGATGAGATGGTGAACGCATTTAGAAAACAAAATGCACTTCCAGAAGAAGTATATCTTAATGCAATCGATGAAACAAATAGAATAGCTGATTTGATTGAGGATTATAAACTTGATTACAATAATAAATATCCTCGCCGTGAAAATTCCGAAGAGGAATTTAAGAAACGTATTCATAATGGTATTGTTGAACATAAATTAAAAGAGTTACCTAATTATAATACTGATTATGCTCCAAGAATTGAGGAAGAATTTAACACATATAAGAAGAATGATGCCATAGATTTCATGTTACTTGATTCTGATTATAAAAACTGGATGAGAGAACATGGAATGTATTATGGACCATCAAGAGGATCTGTATCTGGTAGTTTAATTGCTTGGCTTATTCATAGCACAGAAGTTGACTCTGTAAAATACGACTTAAATTTTTCCCGCTTTATGAATCCAGACCGTCAATCGCTGGCAGATGTTGATACAGATATTTTCGCAGAAGATAGATATAAAGTTAGAGAATATTTTTTCAATAGACCTGATGTTTATTGCTGCAACATTATTACTTTCAATACTATTAAAATGCGTGGGGCAATTAAGGATATTGCAAGAGCATTCGATATGCCAGTATCAGAAGCGCAAGATATATGCAATACGGTTTATGAAGATGAAAATGGAAATGAATGTGTACCAGATGAGATAAGAAAAAAATATGTTGAATTATTTTTTTATGTTGATATTGTAATCGGAACAATTGTATCACTTGGAAGACATGCGGCTGGAATTGTAGTATCTCCAACAGATGTTAGATATGATTTTGGCACATTAACAATTGATGCAGATCCAAGACCTGTTAGCCAGATTGATATGCATGAGATAGATTCGTTGAATTATGTTAAGATGGATCTTCTTGGGTTAAATGCAGTAGGACTTATTAATAAAGCATGTAAACTTGCTGGAATACCAAATCTTACTCCTGATATGGTTGATTTCTCAGACGAAAATATTATTAAATCAATTGCAGAAGACACAACTATGATATTCCAATTTGAGTCTGGCTTCGCAAGTGAGTCATTAAAGAAAACATTTAGCAAAGAGACTGTAGCAAAGATTAAAGAGAAAAATAAAAACATATCATATCTTGATATAATGGCAATGGTTTCTGGGGCAATTCGTCCAGCTGGCGAGTCATATAGAGATGCATTATTTAATGGTGAGTATCATGATAATGGTGAGAAAGCATTAAATGATTTTCTTGCTCCAACACTCGGATACCTTGTATATCAGGAACAAATCATTGACTTCCTTCATGACTTCTGCGGCTTTACAATGGGACAGGCAGATATTATTCGAAGAGGTTTTGCAAAAAAAACTGGTACAGAAAAATATATCCCTATTATTAAAGATGGCGGATACATGGAAGATATATATGGCAATAAAGATGAGAGATATATCCCAGGCTATATACACGTCGCTCAAAAAAAGTATGGTATGACAAAAGAACGTGCAGAAAAAAGTATTGAATACTTTCTGCGTGTTATTGAAGATGCTAGTTCGTACCTATTCTCGAAGAACCATTCTGTTCCATATTCCATGATAGGTTTATATATTGGATACCTTCGTTATTATTATCCACTTCAGCTTTTAACAGCTGCACTAAATGTTTACAAAGCAAATGAACCAAAAATGCGAGAGATTAAATCATATGTCAAATCCAAAGGTATTGAAATAAGGCCAATTAGATTTGGTAAATCTCGTGCAGATTATTTTATGGATGTTAAAGAGAATTGTATTTATAACGATATTGAATCAATTAAAGAATGTAATGCAAAAAGTGCAGAAGAATTATACGAATTAAGCAAAAATCATTATGATAATTTCATTGACCTATTATTCGATATTAAAGAAAAAACGACTTTAAATAAGACACAACTCAATATTTTGACAAAACTTGGATTTTTTAATGATTTTGGTGATATTAATCAATTATTGTTTATAACAGATGAGTTTGATAAATATTATAACAAAAAATCTATAAAGAAAAATTCGCCTATGGTTATGATTAATCTACTAAAACAATTCTCAGATTCGGAAACGCCAACACACATAGATGAAATCAACATAGATGCGTTTTTAAAATATCGTGGCATTGAACCTACAGAGAAAGAATTAGAAGATTGTTATAAATATAAATACATGGTGGTAACCGATGAATATTTAGCATCCATTGCTAATACAGAAGAGTATTGTACGACACATAATGATCCGGCAATCATTCCAGAAATTAAACTTGGAGAAAAAATAAAAATTCCTAATGGATATAGTTTTACAAAAATATTCAAGAAATACCAGATAACAGAAGATGAGAAGAAAATGTTTGCTGCAAAAACCGTCTACGGAAAATTCGAGGGTATTCATACTCGACAGCTTCTCAAATATCTGTTGGAAAACTCTCAATATCCACCATGTTCTGTAGAACAGAAGATTAGGTATGAACAAGAACTGTTGGGATATGTGGATTATAAAAACCCGGAACTTCCGAAGAATTATTTTGTAGTTATGAATTTGGATACAAAATATTCTCCGAAATTTATGGCTTACTGTTTGAATAACGGTAATTCTGTTGAAATGAGGGTGCGAAAGAAACGCAATCCAAAGAACAAGTTTGAAAAAAGCAAAGTGTTTTTTTCAGATGTCCCATTTAATAACGGAGATATTCTTTACCTTAAAGCTTGGGGCAAAGAACCAAAGATGAAAATGACTGATAATGGATGGGAGAAAGATCCTTCAACCATGTATAACTGGCTATATGATTATGATATTCGCCACCTGTAAGGAGAAAATTTTTGGTGGGGAGATACCGTCTGATCCTGATTGGGATAGAAAGGATTAAAATGATTTTAGAGAATTACCATTACACATAGAAAGAAATGGATGAACTGCTAAATAGTATCACGATTGTATGCGATACCAGAGAGCAGAAAAATGAACATATCACGAAGTTTTTTGATAGCAAAAAGATTGCGTGGACAAAGAAGAAGTTAAACACAGGGGATTATTCGTTTTTCATACCAAAGAATGATGAACTGGGAATACCAAGAGATCTGTGGTTTGACAAAGAAATATGCATAGAACGAAAGAACTCTTTGGAGGAGATAAGTTCTTGCTTTACTGAGTCCAGGGATCGTCTTAAAAAGGAATTCGCTCTTGCTCCAAGTAATAAGGTTATGATAATTGAAAATGCATCATATGTAGATATGGTGACTGGCAATTATAATACCAGATATGATTCGAAAAGTTTCTGGGCAAGCTATCATAGCTTCTGGCACGAATTTAATCTGCCGATAATTTTTATTCCTGATAACCGTTATACTGGAGTTTTTATTAGAGGGTATTTTCAGTATTATCTTAGAGATAAATTAAAATAATGAAGATTGAGAGTTTTGAAGATTATAAATATCTTGATGAAATCAATTATGAAGAGATGATTGCCGGACTAAATCAGTTGCCGTCAAAGCAATATTTCAAAGATATATCTATATTAGAAGAAGACCGTCATGGCAAAATCAAATTTAAGAAACATAGTAAAAAGAAATCTTCTATTGCCATTGGTGATAAAGTAAGTAATGGTGAATTGTCTGGTGAAGTTATTGATATTGACGGCGATCTGATTTGCGTTAAAACTATCGACGGAGAGATCCAGGTCTGGAATATAAATAAAGTAAAAATAAAATATTAAAGGTGTTGACATTGATAGATGAAATTATTATAATGAATAAAACCATTTAATAATACAAAAAAGGAGAAAACGATGGATATTAATGAAGTCAGAATGAGCATTGTATCTGCCCCTCAAGGTTATAATCTTGTAGGTGCATTCAGTTCGGATTTGAATTGTTCTGTTGGTCTTCCCGCAGTATTTGATAAAATGTTTGATATCACTGAAAGAGTTGATCAACAGTTGGAACCTGGAATGGTATTTAGACTTGATAATCTGTTTATCTTAACTGTTAAAGAGAGTAGTTACGATGCTCCTAGCATGACAATGCTGAAAAAATCACTGGAAAAGCTGAAAGAGACCGTACAGGTTCTTGGTATTAAAAAGATTGCAATGCCAAGGATCTGTACCGGAAAGAACGGATTTGGCTGGGATTATGTGTTTGGTGTAATCTGTGAAACATTTGACTATACTGACGTAGATATTCTTGTATGTTATTAATGAGGTGAATTATGGACAGAAAACCTGTATATCTTGTAATGGTAACAGATGTTAATAATAATAAATACTACAAAATGTTAGCTAATTCGGATGGGCAGAGTTTTACTGTAGAGTATGGAAGAGTTGGGGCAAGTTGTCAGACAAGGACTTACCCCATCTCTCAGTGGGATAAAAAGTATAACGAGAAAATTCGCAAAGGATATGTTGATCAGACACATCTGGTAGAAGATCTTATTTCCGTACAGAAACCTAAGAAAGAAAAATCTGAATATAAAGAGATTGAAAATAAAGCTATTGCTGAAATCGTGCAGCGTCTGAGGGATATGGCTAAGAAAAAAGTTCAGCAGAGTTATAAGGTTGCATCTAATCAGGTTACTCAGGCAATGGTTGATGAGGCACAGAAGATTATTGATGACCTTACAACCATAGATACAGTTAAAGAGTTTAATAATACTCTGCTCAAGTTGTTCACGGTAATTCCTAGACGCATGAGTAACGTTAATAGTTATTTGTCGAAAACCAATGATGATTTTTCTCGCATTATTAAAGATGAACAGGATCTTCTTGATGTCATGAGAGGTCAGGTTATTACTCATGTAGTTGAGAATGCAGTAGAGGAAGGTAATGATCAGCCAGTTCGTAATGAGACAATCCTTGAAGCTATGGGACTTGAGATAGAGCCAGTTAGTAATGAAGAGATTGATCTAATTAAATCAAAGCTTGGCGATTGTAAGGATAAGTTCTATCAGGCTTGGAGAGTTAATAATATAAAGACAAGAAAACGTTTTGACGAATTTGTCAAAAAAGAAAATATTAAAGATATACGATTATTCTGGCATGGGAGTAGGAATGAGAACTGGTGGTCTATTATCAACACTGGATTAGTTCTTAGACCAACAAATGCTGTAATAACAGGAAAGATGTTTGGTTTTGGTACATATTACGCCCCAAAAGCAAGAAAGTCATTGGGGTATACAAGCTTAAGTGGTAGCTATTGGGCAAGAGGAACTTCTTCGTCTGCATTTATGGCACTAATGGATGTTGCATATGGTACACCATATGATGCATACTCATTTGATAGCAAGTTCTATAATTTCGATTATGAAAAGTTGCAGAGGGAACAGCCTGGAGCAAACTGTCTTCATGCACATTCCGGTACTATGCTGCGGAATGATGAAGTAATTGTTTATAAAGAAGACCAGAGTACTATTAAGTATTTGGTAGAATTGAGGCAATCATGAAAATATATGTTATACAAAAGGGCGAATATTCTGACCGTCATATAGTCGGCGTCACTGATGATAAGAATAAAGCTAAAAAGCTATGTGATATGCTAGGTGCTTCTTTTTCTGAATTTGATACTGAGCAATTTTCAATACCGAATTCGTTGAGATTTGAAGTATGGAATCCAAGTAATTCATATACTGGTGGATGGATAGCTGAGTATGATGATTATGATATCTATGATAACTATAAAGAAAATGCAATTGATTATGATGGGCATTATATAATCTATGCCGATTCTCCGCAGCAAGCGATAAAAATAGCACAGGATATGAGGGCTGAGAAGTTAGCAAAGGAGAAATTGGTTTCTATAAATTAAATATTAAAGACTACATGTAGAAAACTAAATACCGTAGTTGCAAAATGAGAGGAATATGAAAAATGAAAGAAATATTTGATGAGATATTAGCCACATTTGAGAACGAAGACATTAAAACATTTGCAACAAAGTGTATAGATGCCGCACCACCATACTGGCATAGTGTGCCAAGTTCAAGTACGGGAAAGTACCATCCCCAATATGCTCTAGGTGACGGCGGCCTCGTTAGACATACTCTGGCTTTGGTTCGTATTCTCAACCATATGTTTGGAGTTGAGTCAATTGCTAACCAGTTTACATCTCGCGAACGTGACTTACTTCGCACGGCTGGAATTGCACATGATATGATGAAGTCTGGTACTCAGGAAGATTATGAGAAATCTAAATACACGAAATTTGATCACCCGTTGTTAGCCGCAAGAATGGTTTATGATATGGACGGATTGAATAAAGATGAGCGTAAATATATTGCAACAGCAATCTCATCACACATGGGACAGTGGAATTCTGATAAGCGACATCCCAACATCGTTCTCCCTAAACCAGAAGATAAATCACAAATCATTCTTCATCTTGCAGACTATCTTGCATCACGTAAAGATATTGAGATTAAGTTTGATAATCTTCCTGAGACGAAGGAAGAACTTCCAGACATCAACACTTGGATTGTTAAGTTTGGGAAGTATAAAGATGCTGGGTTAACACTTCCGCAGATAGCCGAGAAGGATCCTGGTTATATTGCTTGGGCAAAGAACAATGTAAGCATTGAACCAGCAAAATCGTTACTTAAAACAATTTGAAAAACAAAACTTTAGGAGAAAATATTAATGATAAATAAAAAGATTAGACTGATTGAATTGTTTGGTGGTGTTGGGTGTCAAGCATTAGCTCTTAGGGATCTGGCAATAGCAAGCAATTTAAGACCAGAAGATGTGTTTGAGCATTATCGTCTTGTTGAATTCGACAAATATCCAGTTAAATCATACAATGCGGTTCATGGAACAAATTTTGTTCCGATGGACATAACTGAAATCAAAGGTGAAGATCTTGGCATTGTAGATAAAGATAAATATA
>Ga0310695_10013370_pt1 | contig 11301 bp, 13 predicted proteins | sample RumenRJG_04DNA_FD_203882 | JGI IMG/M metagenome (GOLD analysis project Ga0310695, IMG submission 203882) | Bovine rumen microbial communities from Lethbridge, Alberta, Canada - RJG_04 (v2) (version 2) | ecosystem: Host-associated > Mammals > Digestive system > Stomach > Rumen | place: Canada... | reverse complement strand
TGAGGAGGCGGCAGAATTTTGCCTGCTGTGGGGATTTAGCCGTTGATGATTAGTGCATTGAGGAGTGGATATTATGAAAACCATAGGGATAATGGGGGGCATGGGCCCCATGGCCACCGTGGACCTGATGAGGAAAATCATTTTGGGCACCGAGGCCGCAACGGACCAGGAGCATATCCCCATGCTGGTGGACAACAACACCCAGGTGCCGGACCGCACCAAGGCCATTCAGGGCAAAGGGGAGAATCCTGTGCCTGAGCTGCAGAAAAGCGCCAAAAGGCTGGAGGCCTTGGGGGCTGATTTCATCATCATCGCCTGCAACACGGCTCATTACTTCTTGCCGGAGGTGGAGCCTGTCCTTGGCATTCCCGTGATGTCCATCATAGATGTGACCGCTGAGGCGGCTGCCGCCAGGGGCTGCAGGACCGTGGGCCTTCTGGCCACCAGCGGTACCGTTGGTACGGGGCTTTACCAGAAGAAGCTGGTGGAAAAGGGGCTCAAGTGTATCACCCCCATTTTTATATCTTTTCAAAACAACGCCAACGGATCAGCGTACTGATAGCCCCCTTCGCCGGGGACTATATATTCTAAATGCAGATGTGGCCCGGTCGCATTTCCCGTGCTGCCTACGGCAGCGATCATTTGACCAGCCTGTACTGCCTCCCCTGCAGAAACGTAAACTTCACTGCAATGGGCGTAACGGGTAAAGGTATCATCCGCTTGCTCATAGACAAGCACCTGATTTCCATATCCGTCACCGAAGTTTCCGGCATCCACCACCACGCCATCAAATAAGGCAAGAATCCCAGTACCGTAGGGGTAACCCAGGTCTACCCCTGAATGAAATTTATACTCTCCGCTTATGGGATGCACTCGCCATCCAAAGTTGGATGTAACAGGCAAATCCTCTGCCAGCGCAGCTGAAGCCCCAAAAATCAAAAGAAAAGCAAGCAAGCAAAAAATTCTCAGGCCGCGCATCTTACCGCCGCCTATGGCTTAGATGGTAAGCAAGATATACCATAAAGGCAAATTGAACGCCCTGCCATCCCTTATAAAACCATGTATAGGTGACTGTCGGCGCATATATCGCCGTAGCCACCAGCATAATAGAATTTAGCACAAATAACAGTATCAGCAGCTTATCGCCATCCCCTAAACGATGATAGGCTGCTTTTGCTTCTTCCCTGTGCTCCAAGTGTTCCCCTATCTCCGAAAAAGGCATCACACTTTGCCGAATCTTCTTGGCCGTCTCCGGCGTACAAGTCTGATATGGTGTAAGCCAACGTTTCAAAAAACTCATTTTCTGCCTCCTATTTTTCAAATGTCATTTCATAATTGACCCATTTTCCTGTGTCCACCATCGAAATATAGGCATCATAGGTTCCCTCACCGCTTTTCTTCTTCAAGCCCTTGACCTTTACCTTGGCACCCTGAAGCATCTTTATGGCCATAGCCTTGGTGAGTTTCTTCCCCCGGCTCTCCCAAAACTTATCCTTCTTCCACATGGTAAAGTTACATTTTGGTTCAGCCTTGAAGCCTGAACAGTAAAAAGCCTTGGTACTCTCATAGATATTCTTCCCGCAGCGCGGGCATTTACCAATGACCTCTTTTTCTGCTGGCGCAATCTGCTCCAGCGTGACGGCTGCCCCGCCGTCCACGATAGAGCGCAGTTCCTTGGCCGTGAAGTCCACACACTCCTGAACCTCTGTTTCACCATGAAAAACCTGCTTCAGGATCTTGGAAAATTCCACGGTCTTATCCTTGTAAAGGTTAATGTGCAGCTTATCAAGGGATTCTATCAGCTTTTCCCCCATTGGCTCAATGGAAAGCTTTGTGTTCTTCTCCGATATATAGCTGGCGTGTTTCGCGTTCTCTATAATGCCGGTTCTTGTGGCCTCCGTGCCGATTTCCACACCTGCAAGCATAGCCCGATATTCGGCAGCATCGTCTTCGGCCTCACCGTCTGCCTCCTTTAACTCATCACGGAAAGGATTTTTTAGATAGTTCGATAGCATGGATATATCAAACTTTGCAGGTGGTGTTGTCTCCTTCTCTACGGGCTGGAAGTCCACCGCCACTTCATCCCCCTCATTAAGATTAGGCAGGATGCTTTCTTTCTTGGTCAATGGTTCATACTTCAGGAATCCGGGCTGCTTCACAGCATCCCCTTTTAATTCAAAGGTTTCCTTCCCCACAGCAATCTCCATGCAAGTCCGGGACATTACCGTTTCCTCTATAAGGAAATTGCAGATAAATCTATTCTTTATGGTGTCATAGACAAGCTGCTCATCCGCGCCAAGCTCATCCGCTTTTGGGAATTTATTGGTAATGATAAGGGCACTATGGCTCTCAATCTTGGAATCATCAAAAATCCCCTTGCTGTCCTTCATGGCCAAATATGGCTGCTCTCCGTTCAGCTTGGCAATGATGGCCTCTACTTTGTCCTTTTCTGCTTCACTCAGATACTCCGAGTTCGTGCGGGGATAAGTAACAAAGCCCTTCTCATAAAGCCCCTGAATGATTTTCAGACTGTCAGCCAATGTCATCTTATGCAGCTTGCTCAGGCGACTTTGCAAGGTACTTAGGGAAAACAGCTTGCTTGCTCTTTTTATGATGTCTTTTTGCTCTACCTTTATAACGGTGGCCTTTTGACCATTCAGATATTCCTGCATAGACTGGCAATCTGCCTTGCTTGCATACTTTTCTTTGAAGGTCAGCTTTACCGCTTCACCGTTGGTTTCTGCGTTACTCTCTAAGACAAAGTATTTCTCCGGCTTGAAGTTTCTTATCTCCATGTCCCGGTCATAGATAATCTTCACAATGGGAATAAGCACCCTGCCCACAGGCATAAAGTGATTCAGCTTCACCGAAAGGAACCGTGTCAGATTGATCCCCAAGAGCCAGTCCATGTATGTTCTAGCCAAGCCCTCATGGAAAAGATTCTGATATTCCTCATCCAACTTCATGGTCTTGACGGCATGGCGTATCGTGTCTTCTGTCTGCTCCGGCAGCCAAAGACGATAGACCGCCTTTTTCTGTTTCAGCTGGCCAAGGGCATTATGAATAATCAAATCCCCTATAACCTGCCCCTCACGGTCACTATCCCCACAATTCACCACCGCATCCACATCATCCCGGCCAATAAGCTCCCGGATAGTCTCATACTGCTGCTTCACACTGTCATCCTTGGCCTTATCCTTTGATGTTTTGAGCCGGAACTTGAATTTTTCCGGGATAAACGGTAGCCCTTCCAGCCTCCAAGCCGTTTCCCCTGTATATTCGCCCATGTCGCGAAGCTGGAACAAATGGCCATAAGCATAAGTGACAATCGTTTCCTGACCTTCAAAATACCCTTGTTTACGGTCAAAATTCTCTTTGCCCGACAATGCCTGTACCACAGTTCGCGCCAAACTGGGCTTTTCTGCTATGATAACCTTCAATTTTCCACCTCTACAATAACCATTTTAATCCTTATCATAATAAAAATACTCCTATCTCTTATTATAATACTATCAAAAGCTATTATCAAGAAATTATATTTAAGATATAACAAAAAACGCACGATATATGATAGAGATGAGTAGGGAATAATATCGGGGGTGAAAAATTTGAAAGGCACAGTAATAAAATATTTTAAGGACAAAGGATACGGTTTTATTGCATGCCCTAATATGAAAAATGCGTTTTTTCATATTTCTGATCTAAATGAACCGCAATCATTAGAAGTAGGTAGCATGGTCGAATTCGAGTTGACATTCAATTCCCGTGGGGCAAAAGCTATAAAAATAGTATTATTAAAAGGATATGGTGGATTCGTTAATTTTGGAAACATTAAATTAAAATTTAGTAACATAAAAAATTTCTCCATTTCTGAAAATGATTTTTTTTCTTATGAAATTAACACATTCAAGTTTGAAAAAACACACCCAAAATTATTCGGGTTATTTACAACGACAGTATATTCATTTTCTAAAAGTGGTACATTAAAATATACATCTTCAAATGGAATGTATTCCACGACAGATGATGTAAGTAACTTGGGAGTACCTAATGTCGTCACAATAGATTTTAGCCCAGATTCTTCTTGGAATAAACATTACAAATATATAGTACTAGAATCATCAAAGAACATGCGAGGGTGTGAATAAAAGTCTGTAAAAGGTCTTCTATGATTTCAGCATGGATGTATTTTACGGTTGTAATCTATCAGGGTACATAATGGTCAGTTCGCCCCTTACAAATGTCAAACTGCTGTTGGAACTGCTGGCGTGATATCGGCATAACGGGGAAGAAATATAAGCTGGCTGAGCTGAAGGCAAAGGAGTGACAACGATGCTCCAGAAAAAATACGTATTTCAGACATTTGCGGAATTAGAGGGAATAATAGCTGTGATAACCCATAGTGAGGACTATGAACAGGCCTCCGGCGTCCTTTTGCAGCTCTATAATCCCAAGGTCAGCATGGATGAGGCGAAAATTGTGGCGTATATCCAGACACACTGCAAAAAGGCGTGTCTAGTGGGGCTTACCTGTGCAAATATTGCGGATGTGGAATTTGACATCAAGGACAATCCTGTGGAACTGAATGTCACTTATTTCCGTACCACGCGGCTGCTGTCTTTTGATTTTGATATGGCGCAGGAAACCGGCTTTGTGGCCGGGCGCATCCTGAACAATAAACTGGAAGATGTTTATGATGCCAGATGTATGCTCCTTTGTTATTCCTGCAGCAGTGCGGTCATAAATGCTTTCACCACGGAGTTCAGCCATCATAAGCTGCCTGTATTTGGGGCTAAGGCCGGGCGCAGCTTCCGGGCCTTGAATACCGCCATGGTCTATGGCAGGCACGCCTATGCCAATGGCATCGTGGCCATTATCTTTGCGGGGGAAGACTTGCGTCTCTATATGGACAATTGCCTCGGTTTCAAGGAAATCGGTGTGGAGATGCTGGTGACCAAAACGGAAAGCGACAACATCATAAAAGAGATTGACCATAAGCCCGCCACAGAGGTTTATGCCAAATATCTGAATGTGCGGCCGAATTCGTATTTCGTCCATAATGTCTGTGAATTTCCGTTGATCTTTTATCGTGAGGACTGTGCGATTGCCCGGGTTCCCTTTGCTTATGGCGAAGATGGTTCCATTCATTTCACTGCGGATGTGGCCAAAGGGGAGGTCTTCCGGCTATCCTATGGCACGCCGGACAATCTTTTTGCCATTATTGACCAATCGGTCCAGAAGCTGCAAACATTCAAGCCCGAAGCGGTATTCTTGTTCGAATGCGGAAACCGGGTGCGGCTGCTCAAAGACCAGGCAGACCATGACCTTGACCGGTTCCGGGAGTTTTCACCGGAATTATCGGCGGCTGTAGGGTATGCAGAACTCTTTTATTCCGCATCTGGCGGCGGGGTCCTGAACAGTGCCTTGGTGGCCGTGGGACTTACGGAAGAAACCGCTTCGCAGGATTCCATTCGAGGCTGTATCGGTTTTACGAATGGAACGGAGCATAAGACGGAAGATGAACGGGATTATATCCCTTTTGTCGAACGCATACTCTATTTCCTCGAAAAAACATCACTGGAATTGGGTCAGCTGAATAAGGAATTGGGAAGGATTGCCTATACTGACCGTCTCACGCGAATCTATAATCGCTGGGAGCTGGAACACAAGATAACGGAGCTGATAAAACGCAGCGGGGATGAGCATACACCGCTTTCCTTGATCTTTATGGATATCGACCATTTCAAGCAGGTCAATGACACCTATGGTCATGATGTGGGGGATATGGTGTTGCGGGCGACCGTGGACCTGATCAAGGAAAATCTGCAGTCGGCCCATGTTTTCGGGCGCTGGGGCGGAGAGGAATTTTTATATGCCCTGCCCGATACAGACCTGGACGAAGCTCAGGCGTTTGCGGAAAAGCTGCGCGTGCAGGTAGAAGCAAACTGTTATGTGGTGGTGCGTCATGTCACGATGAGCTTTGGCGTCACGAGTATTACGGAAGCCGATGATATGGATTCTTTCGTCAAGCGGGCGGATGAGGCTCTCTATATGGCAAAGGAAAGCGGCCGGAATCGTGTAGTAGGAAAAGCTGGCATCATTGATTAAGAAGGGAGTTGTTTTTTCATGATAGATGGCAAGCAAAAAGCATTGGCACTGGCAGCCCATATCAGCTACCTGTTCTTTGGCGTTGGCTATGTGCTGGTTCCGTTGGCCTTGTATTTGTTTTATGATAAGCAGGATGATTTCATTGCGGGGCATGCCAAGCAGGCCTTGATGGCCCAGGTGATTTTCGGCATGATCAGCGCCATAGTCGCGGGACTCACATTCCTGCTGGTCGGCCTGTTCCTCTGGCCGATTGTGTTCCTGCTTGGTGCCGTATGGTTCTGTTGCTCCATAATCGCCTGTTTCAAGGTGATCAACGAAAAAGAATACCACTATCCGTTATTGGGAAGGTTTTGACATATGGAGCTAGAACGTCAATTTTTAGTGGAGGCACTTCCTGAATTGCCTGCTGAATATGAGGTTCTTATAAGGAAAGCGCCCCTTGCCGGATTAACATGGCAAGGGGCGTCTTCGTATAGTGAAAATAAACGAACAAAGGTTTACCAATGGGGGTGAAAGACTAATTGGCCCTGGGCGTTTACTTTTCCCAGATGCTTCAGGAAGAAGCGGGCAATCGAGCCGGTTATCAAGGCCGATATCAGAGTGCCTTCCCGGATGCCTTCGATGCCATTTAGATAGACAAGCGAGATAATGGCAGCAAAGATGACTAATGACACATCGTTGCCGGTCTTGACTTTACCAAAGTCGATATGGAATTTCCGGGAGATGGCGTAAACGATGCCTTCGCCGGGGAGCATGAGGACATTGGCGATTCCCTGCACGGCGACGCCAAAAGAGATAAGCGTGGTGCCGATAAGCAGCGGGAGCAATTGCAGCAGGTAATTAGTGGGGACAACCCAGCTCCACATCTGCATGTAGAAATCGATGAACCAGGCAAAAATCATCGTGATGGGAATCTGCAGGAATTGGATATTATCGAAATCCTTGCGCAGGAGCAGGTATTGACCGGCAAACATCAGCATATTGATTGTAAAAGTCATTTGTCCCAGCGAAAACGGCGAGGCCAGGCTGATGACATAAGGGAGACTGGAAATCGGTGACGTGCCGAGCAGGCTCTTTACGACCAAAGCGATGCCGGAAGCCTGGACAATCACGGCAAAAACAAACAGGAAATAACGGGTGAATATGGACACGATAAGAGAACCTCCTAGGAAAAAATTAACCAATTCTATTATAGAGACTTTCGTCAGGAAATAACGAGAGTGTAAAATTAACCGCATAAACAGACAGTGCGCTGTTCTATGGGGAAAGGGGCATTGCGCCTTTCCAGAGGGTGTGAATAAAAGTCTGTAAAAGGTCTTCTATGATTTCAGCATGGATGTATTTTACGGTTGTAATCTATCAGGGTACATAATGGTCAGTTCGCCCCTTACTTTGCCCCAGTTTCGGATGGGCATGGACCATTTCTTGGTAGCTTCAAACGTTGCCAAATACAACGCCTTTAGCAGGGCCTGTTGGCCGGGGAAAACACTTCTCTGGCTGTTCAAGACGGCGGTATGAGGAATTTAGGCTCTCAATGGCATTGGTCGTGTAAAACGCGGTACGGACGTCTGTTGAGAACTTGAATATTGGCGTTATTACATCCCAATTGTCAAACCAACGCTTCAGTGCCGCTGGATAATGGGGCGTCCATTTTTTGTCCACTTCCTCCAGCCGCTTAACGGCGGCCTTCTCATCAGGGGCGGTATAGATGGTGCGGAGATCTTTGGCAAAATTTTTCATATCCTTGTTGGCGACGTATTTCAGTGTATTGCGCACCATGTGGACAATGCAGCGCTGGTGCTCCGTTTTCGGAAATGCTGCAGAAATGGCCTCTTTCAGGCCGGTAAGCCCATCAGAGCAAAGAATAAGGATATCCCTTACGCCACGGTTCTTGAGGCTGTTCAGGACGCCCAGCCAGTATTTGCTGCTCTCATTTTCGCCCACTTCAAGCGTAAGGACTTCCTTGCGGCCATCTTCATTTATTCCCATCACGACATAGGCAGCCAATTTGGCAATCATATTGTCATGTCTTACAGAAAAATGGATGGCATCAATGAAAATTATGGGGTAGATACTGGAAAGCGGTCTGCTCTGCCATTCCTCAATCTGAGGCAGAATTTTATCGGTAACATCGGATATGAACCCTTCTGAAGCCTCGAAGCCGTAAATGTCTTCCAAAGTTTCAGAGATCTGTCTGGTGGTCATGCCTTTGGCATACATAGAGATAATTTTCTCGTCAATGGCGGAAATATCCTTCTGCCGCTTTTTGACAACCTGGGGCTGGAAGGAGGACTGACGATCCTGCGGGACATCAATCTGAAAACTGCCATAACTGCTGTTGACACGCTTAGTTTTGTATCCGTTGCGGGCATTCTCACTATCGGAGCGCTCAGACTTGCTGTAGCCCAGATGCTCATCCATTTCCGTTTCCATCATTTCCTTGATGGTGCCGCCGAGCAGATCCTTCAGGGCATCTTGGATATCTGTGGCGCTCTCGATGTTGTACTCCTGGAACAACTGCTGGATGATGGCACGCTTGCCATCGGTCATTTCTACCTTGTGAATCTCTTTTTTCTTTCTTGCCATGATAAAAGGCCTCCTATGATTTGATTATAGTTTATCATAGAAGACCTTATGATTTCGAGGGGAACTTAATTTACAGAGATTTTTTCATACTCTCGAACATGCTTGAGTTTTTAGAATATGCGAAAAGCCCCTATCTTGTTGTTGATCGAAGGGATGTTGCTCCTACTAGTGCAAATGGTGGGGGATATATATTCAGTTTACCTTATGAATTTAGTCAATTAACCAAAAAAACACTAGTAAAAAGGAGCTATCTATCAGTTTCTACTTTTACCAAAGAAAATTATACTTTTTTCCAAGATGAAGTTGATTTCGATATAAAGTCAAAATATGAAGAACTAAGTAATTGGTAATTTTTTTCGCTTCTTAATACATAAATAAACACAGAGGTAGGCCAACAGCCTACCTCTGTGTTTTTATTACTTGATTTCTCTATACGCTATCTGATATTCAAATAATCTAATTCGATTATCACTACGCACTTTTTCTATGACCTTTTTCTTAGGTGAATTTAATACAATGATACCATATACATTTCTACCTTTTTTCACTTTGTGTTTTTCAAACCAGTCAACATATTGCCTAGTTTGTTCAAAGGCATCATCATATCCCGAATCTTTTTTTAATTCTATTATATATAGATTTTCATCATCATCTTCACATAAAATATCTAATCGCCACTTGCCATTAGCGCAGGGATATTGTCTTCCATAATAGTCCCCCTTTTTACGATAAATATGCAAATTTAAGCCAAATAGTTCTTGTCCATTTTCCAAACGTGCTGTCAATTCATCTTCCAAAACCTTCTCACTTGTAAATTGATTTTTATTTTCAAAGAATTTCGGCTTAACTTCATCAACCTCTACTGATACAGGGATAGAATCTTCATCTTCCATACCATCTTCATCATCACCAACAGTCACAATATCTACTGGTACATCCTTTTTAGGCTTTTTGTCCAGCTGTTCAAGTAAAGCCTTACTTATCTTGTAATCATGCGTTTCTACAAACTCACGCGCTGTACTATACTGACCGCTTCTAATGTATGTTCTTACTAGATTATTGGGTGCCCAAGCTAAGTCACGTTCTTCTTTTACACACCGTAAAAATATCTCGATAGCCTCCTGATACCTTTTTTGACGGTAGAGGCAATAGCCTAAGTTATTTAACGCATTTCCTATATCAGATTTACAATCGAGACAGTTTCTATATGCTATTTCCTCATTTTTATATTCCTTAACTTTTCCATACGCCCAAGCTAAAGCAAATTCTAAATCATGTGGATAGAAAAGACATCCTTTATCTATTATTTTTTCAAAACATTGAATAGCATTATACCACATCTTTTCCTCTGAATACAAAAAGCCTAAAATTTCATAAGGCATAATACACTCATGATGTAATTGCGTATAATTTAATAAAACCTCAATTCCGCTTCGATTATCCTCACAACTATAAAATTCATCCATAAGTGCTGCAAGCTCTGCACATTCTTTATAATTGTATTTTTTTGCAATTTCAGCAAAGCCTTTCCAAAAACCATCAAACGCATTTTTGTAATAATCTAAAAATAAAACGCAGAAATCTGATTCACTGGGAACTGTCTTTCCACTCTTATCATGATTTTTTTCCAAAAACTCATCCAGTTGCTTTAGAACCTTTTTATTATCTCCCTTAAAAAAAGAATAAATTGGTGCTTCCAAACAGCCATCTAATGTTAAATATTTGTCACATATTTTTATATATAATTCTTTTCGTATATCATGAATTGATGACTGTTTCTTTTCATATTTATAATATCCAGCACAATAACTTTGTTGTAGCTCATATGCAAACATACCTGCAACTTCATTTTTATATTTACCTTGATATTTATCTAAGTTAGAATATCCTTCTTCATATGATATTCCAACAGGTAAAATAGTATCAAATATTTTTTCTATTTCCACTTGTTTTCTTTCTTCTGCATTCATGAGATTCTAACCTCCATATTTGCTTTACATGAATTTATTATTGTATAAAAACCCTGCCTAAAAGGCAGGGTCTATATTACATATATTCGCTATAATCATCAAGATTAACATCCGAAGACTTCTTTTTTTCCTTCTTGGATGCTTTCTTCTTTTGTGGTGCTGGAGTAGCTTCGGTCTTTTCCTCGGCTTTTACCTCCGGCTGTGCTTCCTGTGCGGAATCTGTCTGTGTCATCGCACGCATACGGTCAAGCACCGCTGCATCCGATACCACCTGATATTTAACCGCCAAGTCCTCAATCTCAGGATGCTTGCTGCAATAGTCAAATACCAAATACTTCATAGCCTTGCTGAAGTTGGACTGCTTGGCCACGAAATCCTTCAGTACAGGGTGCGAATCGTCAAAGCGAAACGACTTTGTTATAAATGCCATATTTTAGGGCGTGGAGGCAGCTCCACGCCGTCCCTCCTTTAGTTATTTGCTGCCGATGCTTCTTTGAGAGCGGCAAAGACCTTGCTATTAAGGAACACGTTCAGGCCGCTTACTTCCAATGTAACTGCGTACTTCTTCGGCATATACAGGAGCTTAATCATGGCACGGTCACAGAAGTCCTTCAGTTTCTTCTCCAGTGCTTCGCGC
>Ga0310695_10013369_pt1 | contig 11301 bp, 8 predicted proteins | sample RumenRJG_04DNA_FD_203882 | JGI IMG/M metagenome (GOLD analysis project Ga0310695, IMG submission 203882) | Bovine rumen microbial communities from Lethbridge, Alberta, Canada - RJG_04 (v2) (version 2) | ecosystem: Host-associated > Mammals > Digestive system > Stomach > Rumen | place: Canada... | reverse complement strand
TACGCCCCGAGGCCACCGGCTTCGGCGGACTATATTTCGTGCGCGAGATGCTGGCCGACAAGGGCATCGACATCAAGGGCAAGACCATTGCCATCAGCGGCTTTGGCAATGTGGCATGGGGTGCTGCCCGCAAGGCCACCGAGATGGGAGCCAAGGTAATCACCATCAGCGGACCAGACGGATACATACTGGACGAGGCCGGACTCGACGAGAAGAAGATCAGTTACATGCTGGAGCTGCGCGCCAGCGGCAACGACATCTGCCAGCCCTACGAAGAGGAGTTCCCCGGCTCGAAGTTCTTTGCTGGAAGACGTCCTTGGGAAGTGAAGTGCGACATTGCCCTACCCTGCGCAACCCAGAACGAGCTGAATGGCGACGATGCACGACAGCTCATCCAGAACGGATGCATCTGCGTGGGCGAAATCTCGAACATGGGCTGCACACCCGAGGCCATCGACGCATTCATCGAGGCCAAGATGCTCTACGCGCCGGGCAAGGCCGTGAACGCCGGAGGCGTAGCCACCAGCGGACTCGAGATGTCGCAGAATGCCATGCACCTGAGCTGGTCGGCCGAAGAAGTGGACCAGAAACTGCACCACATCATGCACGGCATCCACGAGCAATGCGTCAAGTATGGCACACAGCCCGACGGATATGTGAACTACGTGAAGGGCGCCAACATCGCCGGCTTCATGAAGGTTGCACAGGCCATGATGGCACAGGGCATCGTATAACCACACCATTCCATGGACGAGCAAATCATACGACTGGCCATCCAGACACTCGATACCGAGATACAGAAAGAACCACAGAACGCCCGCCTCTACAAGGAGCGCGGGCGCCTGTATATGATGCTGGGCGAGAACGAGGCCGCCATCCAAGATATCCGCCACGCATCAGACATCGACCCCTCACTCATGGAGCAGATTGAAGGAAAATATAGCATTTAGCACAAAAAACTTTCAATTTATTTGCCGGAAAGGGAGAAAAGATGTAACTTTGCAGCAAAATAAACGAAAAGAGTAACAAATGCACACATCGAGCTACAGCTTTTACGGCTTCTATTATTACTTTTACTTTGCCAAGGTGAAGTGAAACGGGCCGTTATATGTACCAATCAGTGACATTCAGCAAGGAGAACAATAAAGTCCCGTTTCACACGAAACGGGACTTCGTTTATATATATAATAAGGTAAAAAGAAAGATGACGAAACGCATAGCCATACAGGGTATCAAGGGCAGCTTCCACGACATAGCCGCCCACCGTTACTTCACAGACGGAGAGTTCGAACTCGTCTGCTGCGACACCTTCGAAGAGGTTTTTGCAAGGATGCACGAGGACGAGCAACTCATTTCGCTCGTGGCCATCGAGAACACTATTGCAGGCAGCCTGCTGCATAATTACGAACTACTGCGCGAGAGCGGCGCCACCATCGTGGGCGAGCACAAGCTGCGCATCAGCCACAGCATCATGTGCCTGCCCGGCGAGGACTGGGACGACATCAGCGAGGTAAACTCCCACCCCGTGGCACTGATGCAATGCCGCGACTTCCTGTCCCGCCACCGCCGGCTGAAAGTAGTAGAGGTGGCTGACACGGCCGGAGCTGCTGCCGACATCAGCCACGGACAGTTGCATGGCCACGCCGCCATCTGCCACAAGGATGCTGCCATAATATATGGCATGAAGTTGCTCCAGGAAGGAATCGAGACGAACAAGCACAACTTCACGCGCTTTCTCGTGCTGGCTTCTCCACAACACGCCGACGAACTGCGCCAGATGGAGAGGGTGAACAAGTCCAGCGTGGTCTTCACCCTACCGCACGAGGAGGGAAGCCTCAGCGCCATCCTGAGCGTACTGTCATTCTACAAACTGAACCTCACGAAAATTCAGTCGCTCCCCATCATCGGCAAGGAATGGCAATACATGTTCTACATCGACCTGGCATTCGCCGATTACACCCGCTACCGTCAAGCAATTAATGCCATCACGCCACTCGTAAAGGAAATGAACATATTAGGTGAATACGAAAATGGGAAACAAAGCATTTAACATACGGCCTGCCGAAAGGCTGAACGCCGTGAGCGAATACTACTTCAGCCGCAAGCTGAAGGAGATTGCCCGCCTGAACGCCGAGGGACAGGACATCATCAGCCTGGCTATCGGCAGTCCTGACATGCCTCCCTCGGAGGAAACCATCCGCGTACTCTGCGAGCAGGCACGCCGCCCCGACACTCATGGCTATCAGCCCACCATCGGCACGCCCGAGCTGCGCGAAGCCATGGCGGAATTCTATCGCCGCTGGTACGATGTGGAGCTGGACCCTGCACATGAAATACAGCCGCTCATTGGCAGCAAGGAGGGCATCCTGCACGTCACACTCTCCTTCGTGAACCCCGGCGAGGAGGTGCTCGTACCGAATCCCGGCTACCCGACATACACAAGCCTGAGCCGCATACTGGGTGCCCGGGTGGTCAGCTATGACCTCCTGCCCGAGAACGGATGGCAACCCGACTTCGAAGCACTCGAACGCATGGACCTCAGCCACGTGAAGCTGATGTGGACCAACTACCCCAACATGCCCACCGGGGCACGCGCCCAGCGCAAGACCTACGAGCGACTGGTGGACTTTGCACAGCGGCACAACATCCTCGTGGTGAACGACAATCCCTACTCCTTCATTCTGAACCCGGGCGAGAAACTCTCGCTTTTGCAAGTGCCGGGAGCCAAGGAGTGCTGTATCGAATTCAATTCCATGAGCAAGAGCTATAACATGCCCGGCTGGCGCATCGGTCTGCTGGCCACGAATGCCGAGTTTATCCAGTGGATACTGAAGGTGAAGAGCAACATCGACTCGGGCACCTTCCGCCCCATGCAACTGGCAGCGGCGCAGGCATACAAGAACAGCGACGAATGGCATCACCTTGCCAACTACGAGACCTATGCGCGGCGACGGATGCTGGCAGAGGAAATCATGCGGGCACTGGGCTGCCAGTTCGACCCCGAACAGGTGGGCATGTTCCTCTGGGGACGCATCCCTGAACGCTATGCCGAGGCCGAGGAACTCACGGAACGTGTGCTGCATGAGGCACGAGTGTTCATCACGCCTGGTTTCATCTTCGGCACGAACGGCAGCCGCTACGTGCGCATCAGCCTCTGCGCCAAAGAGGAGAAGATCAGCGAAGCACTGCAACGCATTCAGCACATGCAAGCCCGATAGACAAAGTCCAAGTATTTAAAATCCAAGAGCATATAACACAATAACGCGAAACCTCATAATCTCATTTTAATATGGAACTTTACACCCTACCTCTCGACCTGCCCAGCGACCTGGAGCGGCCCATCATCATCGCCGGCCCTTGTGCTGCCGAAACAGAAGAACAAGTAATGACCACCGCCCGCCAACTGGCCGAAAAAGGGTGCCACATGTTCCGGGCCGGCGTGTGGAAACCGCGCACGAAGCCCGGAGGCTTTGAAGGTCACGGCGAGAAGGCACTGCCCTGGATGAAGCGAGTAAAGGAGGAGACCGGCATGCTCACAGCCACTGAGGTGGCCACACCCGAGCACGTGGAACTGGCCCTCAAGTATGGCATCGACATCCTGTGGATTGGCGCCCGCACAACGGCCAACCCCTTTGCCGTGCAGGAACTGGCAGACAGCCTGCGAGGGATCGATGTGCCGGTGTTGGTGAAAAACCCCGTAAACCCCGACCTCGAACTATGGATTGGCGCCCTGCTGCGTCTGAACGGTGCAGGTGTCAAGCGTATTGCAGCCATCCACCGAGGCTTCAGCACCATTGACCATAAGCTATACCGCAACATCCCGCTGTGGCATATCCCCATCGAGCTGCACCGCCGCTTCCCGAACCTGCCCATCCTCTGCGACCCCAGCCACATGGGCGGACGGCGCGACCTCATCGCCACCCTCTGCCAGCAGGCCATGGACATGGGCTTCCACGGGCTTATCGTGGAAAGCCACTGCGATCCAGACAAGGCGTGGAGCGATGCCAACCAGCAGGTGACGCCCGAAGTGTTGGACTTCATCGTGGAGCACCTCATCATCCGAGACAACGTGGAGATGACCGAATCGCTGCTCACACTGCGCAAGCAGATTGACGAGATGGACGACCAACTGATGGACCTCCTCACCCGTCGCATGCGAGTCAGCCGTGAGATTGCACTCTACAAGCGCGAGCACAACATGAGTGTAGTCCAGACGGAACGCTACACGGAGATATTGGACAAACGCGGCGCACAGGGAAGCCTATGTGGCATGGACGGAGCATTCATACGCCGCGTCTATGAAGCCATACACGAGGAAAGCGTACGACAGCAAACCGAAATCATTAACAAGTAACCCTCCACTACTCAGGGAAAAAGATATCCACTAACTTTATCAGCGATGAAGATACTAATCCTTGGCGCCGGAAAGATGGGCAGCTTCTTTACCGATGTGCTCTCCTTCGAGCATGAGTGCGCCGTATATGAAATAAACCCCAAGCGGATGCGCTTCCTGTACAACACGCAGCGCTTCACGTCGCTGGAGGAGATTCGGGACTTCCGCCCCGACCTGGTTATCAATGCCGTGACGCTCAAGTACACCGTCGAGGTGTTCAAGCAAGTGATTCCCTACCTGCACCAAGACTGCATCATCAGCGACATCAGCAGCGTGAAGACAGGACTGAAAGACTTCTATGAGAGTACGGGAATGCACTACGTGAGCACTCACCCCATGTTCGGCCCCACGTTTGCCAACCTCGGAGCGCTCTCCAGCGAGAATGCCATCGTCATCAACGAAGGCGACTATCTGGGACGAGTATTCTTCCTCGACCTCTATCGCCGCCTTGGGCTGAACGTCCACGAATACTCGTTCGAGGAGCACGACGAGGCAATGGCTTACAGTCTCTCCGTCCCCTTCGTGAGCACCTTCGTATTCTCGGCCGTCATGAAACATCAGGATGCACCGGGCACCACGTTCAAGCGCCATCTGCAGATTGCGCGAGGGGTACTTTCGGAAGACGATACGCTGCTGCGAGAGATACTCTTCAACCCACGCACCAAACACCATGTGGAGCAGATACGGGCCGAACTGAAGGAACTTATCCAGATTATCGACGACCGCGACGAGGCGGGACTCGACCGCTACCTGACACGCATCCGCAGCAACATCAAGTAAAACAAAAGACAAAACTACACGTAGCTGGAGACAAAACTACACGTAGCTGGAGACAAAACTACACGTAGCTGGAGACAAAACTACACGTAGCTGGAGACAAAACTACACGTAGCTGGAGACAAAACTACACGTAGCTGGAGACAAAACCACACGTAGTATAATGAAGAGCCACGCGAGACATCGAAGACAGTCTCGCGTGGCTCTTTGTTTTTCCCGGCTTCAGGCAAAGCCCCATCAACGGCGGCGTCCGAAAAGGTCACGCATGCCGTCGAGGTCGAATCCCAGCGTGAAGCGCATCGTCTGGTCGAGCGGATTGCTCTGACTTGTGCTGAAGACATAGGCAGCATCAACAGAGAAGACGCTCATGTGAAAGCCCGCACCCACGGTGAAATACTTACGGTTTCCCTTGTTGGCTGCTTCATGGTGGTATCCGCCACGCAGCATGAAGCGGTCGTTGTACGTATATTCGCAACCCATACTCCACTGGATTTCCTCCATTTCCTCCTTGAACCCGTTGGGGGCGTCATGGAAGCTCTTGAAAATTCCTGCGATAGGCGAAATGTCGTAATATTCGCGTTGCACGCGGTCGGTATAGTCGTTGTCGGTCTCCTCGGAGCGTTGCTTGGGATAAGTGGGCACGAGCAGCTTGTTCAAGTCGGTGGCAACGCTGAACTTGTTATACTCGTTGAAGGGCACCGTCACATTCAGTCCCAGACGAAGGTTCGTGGGGATGAACTCCGAGTCATCGTCGCCTCCATAGGTAATCTTACTACCGATGTTGTTGATGTTCAGTCCCCATCCGAAGCTACACTCGCGGTTTCCCGCCACGAAGTAGCCCAAACGGTACATGGCGATGTCTGCCGCGAAAGCCTTGCCCGGACTACTCTCGGCCGTATAGTCGCTTTTGATATCACTGTATATGAAGCGCATGTTCACAGCCATCGAGAAGCGCTCGCTGAGCATACGGCTATAACCAGCGTCGAGAGCAAACTCATAAGGGTTGATGGTCATGTCGTCCATATCGCTGAGGTACACTTCGCCCAGCGAGAAGAAACGCAGCGAACCGTGAACTGCCGAATAGTCGCCGATGCGATAGAAACCGACGAGATCGGCCAGGTTGATGTCGTCCACAAGTTTACGCAACCATGGTGTATAGCTGACAGATGCTCCGGCTCGAGCGATATTGAAGGGATACTTGGCCGGGTTCCAGTACTGGGAATGTACGTCGGCCTCGGTAGCCGCGCCCACGTCGCCCATGGCACCGGCGCGGGCATCGGGTGCAATGGAAAGCGACGTCACACTGGTGTTCACTGGGTTGAACATGTTTTTCTTATCCTGTGCATGTGCCGTGGACAGCACCGTCAGCGCTGCCACGAGCATAAGGGCTTTATCTATTTGCGTTCTCATACGTTTATAATAACTGCGTATGCCCTTTATTTATTGTTCAAGACAATGATTTTTTGCGTCCTGGAGACACGTTTGCTGCGGTCGCACTGCATGGTGCACCGGCAGAGGTAGATGCCCGAGCCCAGTCGGCTACCACCTCCGGTGGTCAGATTCCACGGTATGCTGTACAGCCCGGTGGACGTGGTTCCGGTCTCCGAATGGCTCCACAGGCGGCGTCCGGCAAAGTCGAACACCTCCACTTCATACGTACATGTGGCGCCCGGAAGGTCGTGACTGATAAGGAAGGTGGTGCTGGTAGTAAGCGGGTTGGGGCTTGCCGTGAGCGAGAGCAACGAAGGTTTCCTTGAAGGATCGACCGTAAAGGAGAGAGAGGTCGTGCTGCAGTTATTCAGCACGTCCCATGCACGGAAAGTCAGCGTATGCTCTCCCGGGTCGAGAGCAGGGATACAGAAGGAGACGGTTCCGCGTGTGAAATCACCAAAATCGCCCACGTAATAGTTGTTTAGGACGTATGTCAAGTCGGCCCGCCCGTCGATGCAAAGCACGAGGTCGTGTCCCACACCGTTGCCGCTGAAGTTCACCCCACTCTCGTCCGAGAGCGTAGCCACAAAATAGGGTTCGCTGTTCACCGCGTCGCCGTCTGTGAATTCTTCATTATTCAGGTAGGCATAGACTACTGGTCCCAGTGTGTCTCCGGAGAGCTCGTCGCTCGTTCCTCCCAGCGTGAAACGTTCGCTGTAGCCGTTCGCCTCGGTCTTGCGGTCGTTGCTCAGAGCATATAAGACGATGCGTCCCGCGGCATCGCTATAGTTGATATCCTGTGGCGTGACGAAGTCCAGGCTGAAACGCCCGCTGTGAATGCTGTCGCGTGTCACATAGAGTGCGTTTCCGCGGCTGGCAAACTCGAAGGCCTTTCGGGCGCCGGCATTGTTCAGGCAGGTGATCGTTCGCTCACTGTCGTAGAGTCGCATAGAGAGGACGCCGTCAAAGCCATCCATCACCGCACCCGTGGCATCCTCCAGATGTCCGCTCAGATGCACGCGGGAGCCTGCCCGCAGAGTTGCCACCGTCGTCCTTACCGACTGCCCGTTGATGCTGTCCAGCACGACGTGTTCGCGAGGGGCACCGATGGTCAGTGCCGGATCGCCCAGCAGGGCATAGTGGAGTTTGTTCTCGCGATTGCCGCCTTCAAGGTCATCGGCGATGATGGCATTCTTCGCCAGATAGATGGCATCGCCTATGCGATAGCGTCGCCCACGTTCGTCACAAGCAAAGAGGTAGTGCATGAAGTAGCGGTTCATGTGCAGGTTCTGGGTGGCATACACGGTTCGCGTAGTGCCATAAAATGCCAGGGCGCCGCCGGAAGCATTCAGCACAGAGGCTTCGCCAATATTGTCGCTGGCTCCGTCAAACGGCATGATGTCACAGGCAGCAGTCACCCATAGGGGCAGACATGTGCCGCGCGTCTGCAGGAAGTCCTCGAGGTTGAGCACATATTCGTGGCTCAACGTGATGGCACTGCCGTGTCCCGTGTAGTTCATCACGAGCATGCCGTCTGCCATCTGTTGCTTCAGCAAGGCAATCACCTCAGGATAAGTATTGTTACGTGTGGAGCTCACTCGTTTGAAAGCGTCCCACATCACCTTAGTAATCTCTACTTCGGGGTTGTCGGCACTGATGCGCGCAGCCACGTCATCGGCATATCGCATGTGCTCGTTCTCGTCGCCGTCGTCGCCCAGGATGCTCACGGAGTTTTTCCATGCTCCGGCATACGTATTGTCCATAAAGGCAATGCACTTGTCCACCATCACACGGGCTTCCGCCTCGGCCACGACTGGAAAGCGACCGATGCCTATATCGGTTTTGTTGCGCAGAAGGTCTCCTCCCTCCCCATCGTCCAGCAGACCGAAGTAATCCTCCATGACATAGCAGCGCGTATCGCTCATGCTATTTTCGCTCTCATAGCACAACAGATAATCATCGGGCGAGCGCAGACTCCATGCCGGGCTGAGCATGCGGTTGTCCCATGCGCAGTCGCCCATCAGAAGTAGGTAGCGTGGTGCCGACTCGTCACCGGCAGCGCGGTCGTATAGCATCTTCATCAGACGGCGATACGCCGTGGCGTCGGGCGTACCGCTCGAGAATTCGTTGTACACCTGATCGGCCCTCACTATGCCCACACGCATGCCGTCATGGCTGCGATGTGCCTCGGCAAGGCGTTCTGCCTGGGCCTGCAGCCGGCCGCTCGACGGTATGAGAATGACCATATCCAGGCTGTCCAGTGCATGCAGGTCCTGATTCTCCACCGCCCCCATATAAGTGGGTTGTGGGAAGGCATAGGCGGGGTCGAAGCATACGTAGGTTTGTGTGGCGTCGTCCACCGTGGCAGAGAGTCCTGTCTCGGCGTCGTATGTGGTGGGCACGAGAGCCGCCGGCGATGACGGACTCCCCACGCGCATCACCACGCTTTCTGCCGGAGTCTGTATGTCAAAGCGTGAAATGCCTGCACCCGTCTGGCTGAAGGCCACATAGCCGTCGGAAAGGGCGAGCTTACGAGTATAATGCATGGCCAGATAGTCAAGCCGTGCATCGTTGCCGGCGGTGCTTGCAAGCTGGATGGCCCACGTCTCCCCGTTGGCATGCGAAGCAACGTTGTAGGTCTGGGTGCCCGTGGTACCATAAATATATTTAGCCGTGGGAGCCAATGTCATCTCTCCCACCGACGTGCCGTTCACGGTGGTAGTCACGGAAGTGGACGTCGATGCCCCGGCAGTGAAGGCCACCGTGAGGCGCTCGCCACCGTCGGAATTTGGGGTGGTGAGCCTATAGGTGCGTGAGCCAGAAGCTGCAAAGTTGGCACCCTCAAAGAGGTCGCGGCCGCCGCTAAACCATGCAAACTCGTCTTTCTCATAAAGCACGTGATCCGTGAACGTGCTGTAACGGTTCCGCACGGTGCCCTCAGGCACGGGCAGTGTGGCCAGTGCAGCCGGTCCGTCGCCCTCGGACAAGAAATAGCATGCCGTACGGGCATAGTGGTTCAGCACTCGGGTATTTCCATTCCAATACACGAGCCCGTTGCCCCAGAAAAGCCACGCATCCAGTTTCGCACTGTAGTAGAGGGGCACTTCCTCCAGGTCGTCATAGTCAGCGTCGGCATCAATGACTTCCTTTTGGCGATGACCTCCATAGCCATAGAGTTTCACACGCTCGGGGTTCGTGAACCCCATCTTGCGCAGGGCCGTCCGCGTGAGCTGATAGATGCCGTCCGATGTGATGCCTATCTTTGCCCAACGGCCGTCAGAGAGCACCGAATGAGCCGCATAGCGGACGCCCGTAGTCGAAGCCACCCGGCGCTTTTGCGACACGGGCTTTGCCTCGGGAGTAATCATCACACGCGCACTGAGCAGTTTCTCATAATGCCCATCGCGGCGCACGATAGGGATAAACGCGATGTCCAGCATGCCCGCTCCACGCAGGACGCCCACGTGGCTCTCTATGCGGACCTGCTCTCCGATAAGTGAGTCGAAACGTGCTGCTACCTCAGCCTCCGCACGGCTGAGCGTCGCATATTCGGGGAATTCCAGCTGAACGCTATAGCTGTTGCTGCGCCAATCACTCTCCAGCGGAACCACCTCGCTGTACACCGGCAGGACGGAGTCGATGTGCATCTCCGCCCAGTCGAGCCGGGTGAAAGCACTCTCCACCTGTGCGCGGATTGGCAACAATGCCGCGAACAGGATTGCAAGAATCAGCATAAAGTATTTATTCATACGTCGTATCATTTCACATTAAACTTCAGCACTCTACGTTCCTCCAAGTAGCCCTCTATGCAGTCATCCACATGTACGGGCCCCACACCGGCAGGCGTACCGGTGAAAATGAGGTCGCCAGTCTTCAGGGTGAAAAAGGTGCTCACGTAACTCACGATTCGATCCACGCTGTGCAACATGTCGGCCGTGTGACCCCTCTGCACGGTGGTTCCATTGATGTCCAGATGGAAGTGCAAATCTTGTATGCCGCCCTCACCGGCCACCTCTGCAAGTGCCACCCACTGCCCCACTGTTGCGCTGCCGTCGAACCCCTTGCAGAGATCCCAGGGCAAGCCCTCGCTGCGCAGCCGCTGCTGTACATCGCGGGCCGTGAAGTCGATGCCCAACGTCACTTCATCGTAATATCGATGGGCAAACCGCTCAGGGATGCATTTCCCCAAATGGTTGATGCGCACCACCAACTCTGTCTCATAATCACAGCGCTCCGTGTGATGGGGCACAAAGAATGGCCTTCCTCCCGTCAGCAACGAAGAATCCGGTTTCGTGAATATCACCGGCTCCTCTCTTATTAATAACGAATCATGCAGTTCTTTATTGTGCTCCGCATAATTCATTCCTACTCCAATTATCTTCATATCACGGACAAAGATAGTGCAAATGAGTGGAAAGACAAAAGAAAATCCCATTTTTATTTTGTCTTTCCCGAATGCAGCCTATCCTCGAGCAGAACTCAGAGATAGTGCAAATGAGTGGAAAGACAAAAGAAAATCCCATTTTTATTTTGTCTTTCCCGAATGCAGCCTATCCTCGAGCAAAACTCAGAGACAGTGCAAATGAGTGGAAAGACAAAAGACTTAAGTTTCGGGAGCTCTTAACTCGCCATTTTACATTATTTCCCATGACGTGTTCCTGTGGACTTTATCACGTGTGATAAACTCTTTTATCACGCGT